>WBZY01000356.1_pt1 | contig 35462 bp, 31 predicted proteins | sample 5204191 | NCBI WGS metagenome assembly WBZY01 (sample SAMN12344363, study PRJNA552823) | activated sludge metagenome | biome: Activated sludge suspended growth; feature: Anammox Sidestream; material: Wastewater; isolation source: activated sludge from anammox sidestream of wastewater treatment...
CTATATTTCCATCAGCGGCAAGGCGGCAGAGGTCGAGATCCGGCGTGGCCGAGCCTATCTGGATGTTTGGCGTTGAAGCGGGACGAATGAACGACAATTCAAGGCCGTCCTCATATCCGAAGGGACGGTCCTGCTCGATCACCGCGGAGGTTGGATCCATGCTAACTCCTCTGAAATTGCCGGAATTTAGGAAATCGTCGTTGCCTATGATGACTACCTCCCGGAACAGGTTGCTTCGGTCAAAACTAGCGGCGCTCCACCGACCGGTTCGTGATAAAAGCGATTCTATGCCGAAACCTGAGAAAGGTAAAGCGAAATTGTTGGACAAAACACGGGTGCGTCACCATTTTTAGCTTTTCGCCGAATTACGTTAAACTGCATCAGTCTCTTTCAGCCTTTACCCAGAAGCCTACGGTAACTATGCTTTTTCTCACGCAGTCGGCGGCCGTTTACGGCATCGATGCCATAATTGTGGATATCGAGGTCAATCTTCAGCCTGTGGCTGGCGAAGCGGATATCGCGCCTCCCTTCATTATTGTAGGCCTACCGGACACGGCGATCCGCGAATCGCGGGAACGCATACGTGCAGCCATCAAGAACAGCGGCTTCTTTTTTCCCTTTCACAAGACCACCGTAAATTTGGCTCCTGCTGACGTCCGCAAAGAAGGTGCAAGTTTTGATCTGCCCACAGCTCTTGCGATCCTCGGTGCGAACGGTGATTTCGGGAACGCTGAGAACGCGGGCAGCACCCTGAGCATCGGCGAGCTTTCGCTCGACGGTCGGGTGCGGCCGGTGCGCGGTGCCTTGTCGATCGCCTTGGCGGCCCGCGAGAACGGCGTGACAAACCTTCTGGTGCCGGAGGAAAACGCCACGGAGGCGGGTGTGGTCCAGGGCCTGAATGTGTATCCGATTCGTGACCTTGGGTCGGCCGTTCAGCTTCTCAAAGATCTTGTCGGTGGGCGGCCTACACTAATTCCACCGCTGACTCTTGATATTGCTAAGTTCAAATCCGCGGACACGAAATACGGAGCCGACTTCGCGGAAGTACGCGGGCAGCAGACGGCGAAACGCGCCTTGGAGGTAGCGAGTGCCGGAGGCCACAACATTCTTTTTATCGGCCCGCCGGGCTCGGGCAAGACGATGCTCGCCAAGCGACTTCCGACCATTTTGCCGCCGCTGGAATTTGAAGAGGCCCTTGAGATCACAAAGATACATTCGGTTGCCGGCCTCACGGGCCGATCCGGGTTGATAAAGGAAAGGCCGTTCAAGTCGCCACACCACACGGTCTCGCACGCCGGGTTGATCGGCGGCGGGTCGGTCCCGCGGCCGGGCGAGGTTTCATTGGCCCATCTTGGCGTGTTGTTCCTGGATGAACTTCCGGAATTCGACCGCAGCGTACTGGAAGTGCTCAGGCAGCCGATGGAGGACAAGCAGGTAACCATCTCGCGGGCGGCCAGCTCGCTCACGTTTCCGGCAAACTTCACGCTTGTTGCCTCGATGAATCCATGCCCGTGCGGCTATTTTGGATCGGGGCGCGAATGCAAGTGTTCGCCGATCCAGATTCAGCGATATGTCGGTAAGATCTCAGGCCCGTTGATGGACCGGATCGATATCCACATCGATGTCCCCGCGGTCAAGTTCAATGAACTTCGCGGTAGGAATACCGAAACGGCCGAAAGTTCGCATGAAGTGCGGGCCCGCGTGATAGAAGCTCGCGAACGGCAGGTGGCGCGGCTTGGGGCCGATGGGATCTACTCCAACTCAGCGATGTCGCCTAAGCAGATCAGAGAATACTGCCAGCTTGACCAGAATTGTGAAATGATGCTCGAAAAGGCGATGCAGCGGCAAGGCCTTTCCGCCCGTGCCCACGACCGGATCTTGAAGGTGGCGAGGACCATCGCCGACCTGTCCGGCAGCGAGAGTATTGGTCCACCTCACATAAGCGAAGCAATAAATTATCGTTCACTCGACAGGAATTACTGGGCGTAAGGAGGTAACCCGGTCGATCGTAGGCGGGATCCCGGAAATGTCAGAAAACATACGGATTTATTTCGTCTTATGACTGCTACCATACCGTCTTACCGCGAGAAATTTGACAAGCTATCGGGTGCCATCTACGATGTAGGCGGATTTTCGCCGAATCTTGCTTAACACATGGAACGCGAACGAATGCACCGGGCCACGGCTGGAGTAGTCGTTTGGAGTCCCCTTATTGTTGGGGCATGACCCCGCACTAAGAGCTTGAGTGGGGCAAATTCGAAGCAGACCGGGTGGTTGGTTTTAAAGCATAGTTGAAACGGAGATAAACGATGAAAAAGCGATCTGGGCCTCAAACGAAGCGTAAAGCGAAGCATGGACTCTCACGGAGCCTCCTAGTCCTTTTGTTGTTGGTTGGCTGCCTTTCCATACTTTGGGCAGGCGGGCTTTTCTCACATGGGCAGCGTATCGTGTCGGCCCAGACGGAGGATGACCGTGCTCAGGCGAGGCCGGAAGCGAAGCAGGTGAAAGGCATCAGTCCTGAGGCTGCGCGCCAGATCGCAGCATTGGTCCAGGAAAAGGAATCGCGAACTCAGGTCCAGCTAAAGATCGATTCACAATTGCTGTATCAGGCTAAAATGCGTCGCGGCGTACCGATCGCTGACGATGTCCCGCCCCTTGAAACAAGGGTTAAAGTGGACCCGCGCGGTTTTGTTTCAGTGGACATCTCGGCCAATGTGACAAAGCGTCTCCTCCGGCACCTAAAGGAGATGAATGCTGAGATCATTGCGATATTCCCGGAATACCACAGCATTTCGGCCCGCATCTCGATCAACGATGTTGAAACGCTGGCCGCTGAGGACGATGTGACCTTTATCCAGCCGCTGCTGGATTATATGACGAACAAGGAAGAAGCGCCGGTCAAACCCGATATTCCGGTTGCTGTTGACCGGGGTCCAACGATCGGCCCATCCACGTCGAATGATGCATTTGAGGTACGCGCGGAGAAAGTGCGCAAATATCTTGCAGCGAAGCTTTCGGACAATCGTCCCGCGACAGGTACAGTTGATGCTGAGAGTAATCGGACCCATCGTGCGGATTCAGCGCGAGCTATATACGGGGTTGACGGGACCGGTATCAAGATCGGCGTTCTCTCGGACGGCGTAAATTCCCTTGCCGCCCGGCAGGCCTCGGGCGACCTACCGGCATCTTTGACGGTGCTGTCGGGACAGGCCGGCAGCGGCGACGAAGGAACGGCTATGCTCGAGATCGTTCACGACATCGCTCCGGGTGCCCAGCTTTATTTTGCTACCGCTTTCTCCGGCATCGTTCAGTTCGGGAACAACATTCGTGCGCTGCGCACCGCCGGCTGCGACATTATCATCGACGACGTTTCCTACTTTGTCGAGACCCCGTTTCAGGACGGCCAGGGGCCAAGCGTCGTCTCGCCGGGAAATGCGGGTGTCGTCGTGCAAGCCGTAAAAGATGTGACGGTCGGTTCGCAGGCCGGTGCATTGTATTTTTCGTCAGCGGCGAACTCGGGGAATAAGAACGATGGCACCTCGGGTGCATGGGAAGGAGACTTTGTTGATGGAGGAGCCACCCCGTCGCCCCTTCCGGCAGGAAATCGTGTTCACGATTTCGGCGGTGGTGTCACCAACAACCAGCTTACCGTGAACGGTCGCGTCCTGCTCAAATGGTCTGACCCGCTCGGCGGTTCGAGTAACGACTATGACCTGTATGTGCTGAATGCTGCCGGAACGAGCGTTGTTACGGCGTCAACCAATACTCAGGACGGCAACGACGATCCGGTCGAGGACGTAGGTAATCGAACGGCAGGCCAGCGGATCGTCATCGTAAAAAAGGCCGCTGCCGCAGCCCGGTTCCTTCATTTGAATACGAACCGCGGCCGATTGACGATCTCGACGCCGGGTGTCATTTTTGGCCATAACGGCAGCCTCAATTCGATCAGCGTTGCCGCGACGCCAGCCGGTCCGGCGCAGGCGAATGCATCCGTCGGGCCCTTCCCCAACGCGCACAGTGCGATAGACACCGTGGAGCAATTCAGCTCCGATGGGCCCCGCCGAATCTTCTATCAAGCCGACGGCACACCGATAACTCCGGGCGATGTGTCGTCAACGGGTGGCCAACTCCTTCAGAAGCCTGATATTACGGCTGCTGACGGTGTTACTACTACGACGCCGAACTTTATTCCTTTTTTTGGCACGTCCGCCGCGGCGCCTCAGGCCGGTGCGATGATGGCGCTTTTGAAAGCAGCGAGCCCCGGATCGACGACAACGCAGCTTTACAACGCCATGACGAGTACGGCGATCGACATTGAATCCGCGGGTACCGATAGAGATTCGGGCGCCGGCATCTTTATGCCAATTCCTGCGATCAATGCCCTTGGCGTGTCAGGCCCGGCCTATCTTGAGACCGCATCGGTTACTGCGGCCGAGGCTCCCGGCGACTCGGACGGCCGGCTTGAAGGCGGCGAAGGGGCAACACTTGATGTTGGGCTAAAGAATATCGGCCCTTCGAATGCGACCGGGATAACCGCATCCTTGTCGACCTCGACCCCGGGCGTGTTCATTTCGAATCCGAATTCGCGGACATATCCGAATATCGCCGCTCTTGGCGGGACGGGCACGAATTCGTCGCCATGGCGGTTCACCCTGACGAACGATTTCGTCTGCGGTACAAGGATAGATTTTACCTTGACGGTGAACTATTCGGACGGCCCGCAGACGATCAATTTCAGTGTAGAAACCGAGGTTCCGATCACGATTTCAAGCACACTTGATACGACGGCACCGGCACCGGGAACTGGCTTTACCGCGTCGACCGGGCTGCAGAATCTGCGGCTAAATCGCAATGGCGTAGCCAGCACTTGTTCCGCTCCGAAAGCGGGAGCAGCAACCTTCGGCACCGGTACCCGACAGTACGATGCCTACGTATTCACGGCGGTTACATCGGGATGCGTTACGGTCACGCTGAGCGGAACGAACGCTATCAACCTTTTTTCAGCGGCTTACAATAACGCCGGTTTCGATCCCTCTTCGATAACCTCCAACTATCTTGCCGATCCGGGATCAAGTGCCGCATCGCGAACGTATTCGTTCAACGTTACGGCTGGCCAGACCTTCACTATCGTGGTCAGTGAGGTCAACTCGGGCGGTGGGATCGGTGTCGGCTATACCCTGGACGTCAGCGGTGTGGTCCTGGTACCGTGTGATAACTCGAACCACGTTCCGACCGCGATAGCGCAGGACGTGACGGTCGATGCGACAGACTGTGTCGGAGCGGCGGTCCCCGTCTCTGCTGTCAATAACGGCTCGTTCGATCCGGACGGAGCAGGTGACATCACTTCAATGACCTTGACACCGGCGGGCCCATATCCGATCGGTACAACGAACGTTATCCTGACCGTCACCGACAGTCAGGGTGCACAGTCACAGGCCAACGCAACTGTAACCGTGGTAGATCCGCCGCCGGTGATCGATCCGATCGCAAACGTCGTGGCGACCTTGCCGAATGGTTCGGCGACCTCGATGCCGGTCAACTTCCCGCTGCCGACGGCAACGGATAATTGTGGAGGGGTTACCGTTACGACGAGTCCGGTTTCGGGTTCGATATTCAATGTTGGCACGACCATTGTTACGGTTACAGCGACCGACTCGGGCGGCCACACGTCGAATGCCACGTTCTCAGTGACGGTGTTGTACCCCTTCAGCGGGTTCACGGGCCGTACTTCACTGAATCCGCCAGCGATCAATTACATGACGGCGGGAAATACGATACCGATCAGCTTCAGCCTTGGCGGCTACCGGGGACTGAGTATATTCACCCTTGGTTCGCCTTCGTCGCGGCGGGTAGCGTGCCCGGCTGGTGCCCCGATTGGCGTTTCGACGCCTGCTACGCTGTCGCCAGGCCTGTTCTATCAGAGCGGCCAGTACACAATGTACTGGCAGACGGATGCGGCGTGGGCGGGAACATGCCGGCAATTCAGTGTTTCGTTGATCGATGGATCTACGAAGACGCTGAATTACTGGTTCTATCAGTGATCGCGTGAGATCGCTTATCCAAAGGGCAGGCGATCTCCGACAAACGTGAATAAGGCCGGCGAGAGATGTCTCGACCGGCCTTTTCCTTTAACGTTAGTCTCTGACGGGAACGAGATTCTACGTCCATCGGGGCTTCATTTTCTTGACCTTGTGCGGAGTGCTCTGGCGATCGCTTTTTCGACAAGAGGCTTCATCAACTCATAGCCGGCGGCATTTGGGTGAAGCCCGTCGGATGCGATTTCGGCCTTCAATAGGCCATTCTGGTCCGCCATTGCCGAAAAGTAGTCAAGATAAACGAGATCGCGCTCAGTACACAATTTTTGGATCAGTTCGTTCAACGCGAGTATCTGCGTCGGGGGACGCCTCACGGTTTGAACGATCCGGTTTCCGCGCTGATCCTTGTTGTGGTCGCTGACCGGCATGACCGATGCGAGGACAACCTGAAAACCGGAGGCGCGAGCAAGATCAGCCATTGACCTTAGGTTGCCCGCGATCGCCTCGATCGTGATAGGTCCCGTGTTTCCAGCGATATCATTCGTTCCAGCCAGGATCACAACGACCCTCGGTTTCAGGTCGATCACATCCGGTCGAAAGCGAAGCAGCATTTGTGAGGTCGTTTAGCCGCTGATACCTCGGTTGATGTATGGTTTTTGCGGGAAGTATTCGGCGAGTTTCCATCCGTCGGTTATCGAATCGCCGAAGAACACGACCCGAGCTTCGCCTTTTGCGGGCGGAGCCAGTGCTGCATTCGCTTCAGCATAGCGGGCATAATTCGCGTAGTTGAACAGACGCTGCTGGAGCGCGTCCGCTCGCCTTTTTTCTGCATTTGCATCAAGCGGAGTGGACACCGGCGTTTGCGAAAATGCCGAAATTGCCTGTGCGGCCGCAAACGCCAAGATAAGAACGGATGATCTCATACCGCGGCCTCGTCAACTGACCGTATTAGAACAAACTTCCCCCGTCGCCGTCAGGTCCGCGACGTTGGGCCAGTGAACGAACTCAGGAGCTTAGCGGCCGTGCCGAACATCGAGCGTGAGATCGTTGGCCGAAGCTAACTGTCCGGACACGTAAACTCACCCTGAACCACGATCTCTGTGTCCGCGTGCTTTAGAAAGCGCTTCTGGCTTTTTGGTTTGATCTTGAGCTCCTTTGTCTTCACCGAGGCATCCTTATAACGGCGGCCGATCTTGAACACGCGGCACACGTCGCACGTGTTTACGACGCGGACCGTGTCGGGCCGTTGTGGATCGTCGGCAATGGCGGCACAGCCCGGTTTGCCAACCGCGACCCTGCCCTCTTGCACGAGGATCTCCCAATGGTGTCCCCGATTGGCTCGTTCGTGATCACGGCCCGCAATAACAGCATCTGCCCGCGAGGTGATCCATTCGGTAAGCGGGCCGTCGCCGTCCATACAGAATGCCATGAACCATTCTCCTTCCGCTTGTGCGAGGACCGGAACAGAGAAGGCGAGATAGACGACTCCAAGCACAAAAACGCGAAGCGTTCTCATTATTTTCCCCCTTTGACAGTGTTTTCGGAGCTTTCCAGCCTACTCTAACGCACTTCAACAGGGCGCGTCAATGCAATCGCCGCACGGGTGAATTTGAGGGCCTAGGGCTCTTGTGATTGTAAGTATCAGTGATGCTTGGTTTTAGCGTCGTGAGAGGTTGCACCGTAGCGGGAACGCCTATATTCTTATAGCTAAGAAGTGTGCAACTGAGGGCTAGGTACCCGTTGCATGTTTCGCTGCAGCTATAGATATGAGTACATTAACATTTGGCATTATCAAACCCGATGCGGTCCGCAACGGGAAACAGGGACAGATAATTTCGCGTATTTTGGGCGCAGGCTTTACGATCCGCGGAATGAAATTGATCCATCAAACTCGAAAACAGGCCGAGGGGTTTTACGCCGTTCACGCCGGCAAGGGGTTCTTTGACGAACTGTGTGACTTTATGTCGAGCGGGCCGTGCGTGGTGCTGGTGCTTGAGAAGGACGCGGCGGTTCCGGCCTGGCGAGAATTGATGGGTGCGACAAACCCGGCCGAGGCCGCGGAGGGAACGATCCGCAAGGATTTTGCCTCATCGATCGGCGAGAACGCTGTTCACGGATCGGATTCGGACGAGAACGCAGCGATCGAGATCAGCTACTTCTTTAGCAAACTTGAATTAGTCTGAGGCTAAAGGTATAAAGGACAGAGTTTTTTGTTCAGAGTTCGGACGTTTGCAGCCATCGGGCGAAGCAGGCAGAATGGTGCGGCCCGAGCTTGGCCATGGCTCGAACTCGTTACCTTAGGCGGGCGACACTTCAATCTCGAAACCTTATGAAAAAATGTCCTAAGTGCCAAAGGACCTTTGACGACGCGATGCGGTTCTGCCAGTCGGATGGAACTCCGTTGGTGGATGATGCACCTCCGGTCGATCCCTACAAGACGATGGTGGCTTCGTCGAAGGATATCTCGGCTGCACTTGGCGAAAGCGAACCTGCGAGCGCCGAACCTGCTGAAAAGAAGGCCGAGGAAGAGGTTTTGCAACTGCCTGATGAAGCGGACCCGAAGAAAACGATGTACGTTTCTGAGGAAGAGCTTCGCAGGGAAATGGGTGTTTCTGAGGAGCCGGTCGTTGATCTTCCTCCGATCGCGCCGGAACCGCCAAAGTTCTCGGAGCCAAGCATTGATCCGCCTTCCTTCGGCGACCTGGGCCCGTCGTCGCCGCCACCAACGCCGCCTTCGCCGTTTTCGCCCGCGGGTGAGGGACAGGGAAGCCAGGACCTTGGCGGCAATCCGCCGTTCATGAAAACGACGCCTCCGATCCCTTCGCCGTTCGGTGAACGGAAGGAGTCAACATTTGATGAGCCGGCGAGCTACTCTGTTCCGGAAGCGAGCCCGGCAGCTGAAGCGGCCTCTTCGCCGCTTGAACCGCTTTCGCCGTCGATCGAGGCAGAAGCATCAGCACCAGTGCAAAATTGGGAGCCAAACGAACCTATGCAAAACATACCTGCTGCAGGCCCCGCGGGGCAGAACAAAACTTTGGCGATCGTATCGCTCGTTGTTGGAATACTTGGGTTGACCATTTGTTGCGGAGGTCTGCTCCCCAACATTTTGGCAATAGTGTTGGGCTTCATGGCGAAGGGCAAGGCTACCAATGATCCGATGAACTACGGAGGCAAAGGGCTCGCTCTTGGTGGAATTATAACGGGTGCGGTTGGCCTTCTCGGAACTATAGTACTGTGGATCTTCATAGTTTTCTTTAACGGACTGGCGTTACTATTTCAAGGTGGGCGCTAGGCCTCGACAAAGTCGTGTCGCGCTTTACGGCCAATCGGGTAGGTTCTAGCTCAATTTAATGTCACTTATTTCAGAAGTACTTCAATCGACCGTTGCGGTCATCAAGGGAATGAAGCGGACGCTGTCCGAGATCCCGCGTGAAAAATGGACGGTCCAATATCCGGATGTTCCGGTCACGGTCCAACCGCGTTATCGCGGCCAGCATCTGCTTCACGTAGATGAGAGCGGCAAGGAGAAATGCGTCGCATGCTATCTATGTGCTGCGGCCTGTCCTTCGGACTGTATCTACATTGAGGCCGAGACCGATCCACGCCCATACGCCGAACGAATTGGCCGCGACGAGCGTTACGCAAAGGTTTACAACATAGATTATGGCCGCTGCATTTTCTGCGGCTTCTGCGTTGAGGCATGCCCGAAGGATGCCATTACCCACGGGTATAACTTCGAGATCTCCGTTTACAATCGTGCCGATCTGTTGAAGACAAAAGATGATCTGCTGATAAGGAAGCAGAAGCAATCGAGCAATTATCGAGTTGCCCTGTCGACCGAGGACGTCGATTCGGAGTTCAAAGAGGTTTAGAACTTTTCTATTGTCGTTCGCCGCAAGCTGTCATATTATTGCACCGCTCTATTAGTTAAGACTTGTGAGGTGCGGGCTATGCGAATACTTGGCATTGCGGCGTTGCTTTCGGCATTGCTTTCCTTTGTTCTTTGGTTTGCCGGTTGGCTGTATTGGAATGTGTTGATCACCGAACTTGGGGTCAATAGCCCGGCTCGGTACGCGGCAATGTCCTCAGGGGTCTTGAGCGCGATCTTCGAATTTGTCGCGATCGCCCTACTGAGCATCGGAATCATCGCCGCAGCAAAGCGCATCGGTGATGCCAAGCCATAGATCGGCGAACGGGATCGGGCTGGCGGAGAATTAGGGCCGCCGTCCTTAAGCTTTCCACTTAGAGTGAGAACATCCGACCTGCCTCCAACTCAAAAGGGCCGGCACCATGAGGTTCGTGCACTTGGCCTTCGTGAATTCGCCGGGGCCCGGAGCGATGAGGAACGCCTTGACCCTTTTCAGCTGGCTCGATACGCGGGCCTGCTGGTTGTTCCATTTGAGGAAATTGAAGCTTTGCTAAGCGAAGAGACCGTCAACGAGCTTCTTGGTTCATCTCGAGACAGATGGTCCGGCGGTGCTGCGTCGCAGGTCCTGCCCAATGGCAGCAAGCTCATCATCCTAAATCCGACGCATCCAAAGAATCGGCATGCCGCCACGCTAATGGAGGAGATCTCTCACGTTTTTCTTGGGCATAAGCCGAGCCGCCTTGCGATCGAACGTCGTGACCGGCACGGAAACGTGATGGCCCGCGACTACAACGAAGCGATCGAGGAGGAGGCATATTCGACCGGAGCTGCTGCCCTTGTGCCCTACACGGGGTTGAAGAAGATGGTCGAGCGGGGATTGACGTCGGGCGAGATCGCAAGACGTTATGGCGTGAGCCGGGCGCTTGTCGAGTTTCGCATAAAGATCTCACGTTTGTGGCAGGCGTATAGCCAGAACATTTTTTCAACAAGAGATTGAATGGACCAACCCAGCGAACATCTTTCCGATGCCGGCCACCATCGTCCGATCGAGGACAAACTGCGGCTTTTGCTCGACATTACCAAGAAGATCAGCCGCTCGGTCGATCTTGACGAAGTGCTGAACCTCGTGATGGACACGCTGGGTTCGCTCCTGCCATATGACGCTGCAGGGATATATCTTATCGAAACGTCGCCCGACAACGTCAGCCCGTATATCTTTAAGTCACGCGTCATCCGGGGCTACGACATAAGTTTTGAGCTTGTTGAACCGAGGCTCAGGATGGGCGAAGGCCTTCTGGGAAAAGTCGCCCAAACGGGACGTTCGATCATCTCGCCCGATGTGAGCAAAGACCCGCGATATTTTGCGGCAAGAAAGCGGACCCGCTCCGAGATGGTCGCTCCGATAATTTCCAACGACCGCGTGATCGGGGCTTTTGATCTTGAAAGCGATCATCTGGACGCCTACTCAGCGGATGATCTTTCGATCCTTCAGCTTCTCAGCTCGCAGGTCGCCATAATCATTGAGAAGGACAGCCTGTATGAGCAAATAGTAGAGAAAAAGCGGATCGAAACGCAGCTTGAGATCGCACGGCAGGTTCAGCTTGAATTGCTCCCCGATAACGATCCTAAATTCGATCATTTTGACATGAGCGCGTATGTATTCCCGACCGAGGAGGTTTCCGGCGATTACTACGACTGGATGCAGATCTTCGAGGACCAGATCGGGATCGTCGTGGCTGATGCCGTCGGGAAGGGGATCCCTGCCGCACTTTTGATGTCGTTTTTGCGAGCAAGTCTCCGAGCCGGTGTTCAGATCGGGTATGCCCCGCACATCGCCTTGTCTCGCGTGAATCAATTGCTATGGGAGTCTGTTGAGGAACACCAGTTCATCACGGCGATCCACGGTATTCTGGACACCACCAACCGCACCTTCGTATATTCGAATGCCGGGCACAATCCGCCGCTGCTTATAAAGCCGAACGGCGAATACAAGTTCGTCGAATATGGCGATCAACCGCTTGGGATGTTTCTGAACACCCGGTACCACCAGCACTTTATCCGTTTCGAGGTCGGCCAAGTCCTGGTTATTTACACTGACGGGATAATAGAGGCGGCCAGGGAGAACGGTGAGGAGTATGGCCTTGACCGATTTGCTGCACGCGTTCTAGAAGGGATCGGCCTTCCGGCAAAAGAAATGATAGATTTTGTCCGAAAGGATATTGCCGATTTTACCGAACGCAAGTTTCTGGATGACGACGGAACGCTATTCATCGTAAAGTCGATCTGAGCGAAAACTCCAGCGACGCGACGTAAACAGAAAAAGACGCGAAAGGCGTCTCATCACCATCTTTCTCACCTTTCGCGTCCCTTGTTGTGAATTGGTTCTGTCGAGATCCTTGTCAATGGGCACGACCCGAGGTGTGCAACGCATCGCCGCCAGGCACCACCGGCGCCGTATAATCTCCGTAGTTGATCTTCTTGTTTTCCGTTGAAAATGCGTATATATCGAATCCGAAAGAGTCGAGCAAGTCGGTCAATTCGTCCGTCCTGACCATATACAGATTCTCTGAATAACCCAGTTCTGAGCGGATCTCCAGCAAGCGCTCGATGACCTCGAGCGGTGCAAAACATTGGGTCGGATCCTTAAAAGTCGCCATATAACGCGAACCGGCGTCAGTACCGGGTAATCCTTTTGATTACGTCGCGGAGCCAAAGGTTGTTCCTTTTTTACGTCCCAACTGCCGGACGGGGCCTCGCTAGAGAGCGGACGGCGAAATTTATTGATTTTTGCTGAAAAACGGGATACTATCGTGAGTACTCTTCCCGAGGAAAATTCATATGAAAAGCTGTATATCGCGGTCGATAGGTGTTGCGGTTTTGGGACTCCTCAGTGTTGTGGGAATTGTCGCCCAGAAGGACACATTGGCGGCGGCTGCCGGCGACCGGTATGTGATCTCGGCAAAGGCTGGAGGAGTGAACTATGTTTCGGGTTCGGTCGGTATCGTCCGTACCGAAGGCAAGAGTGGATGGCTGCTGAAGGGCGATAAACTTCAGATCGGTGATCGTGTCTCGACGGGCGCGGATGGGAAGGCTGAGATCCTGCTCAATCCGGGATCGTATCTGCGTCTTGGCCCGCTTGCAGCTTTCGAGTTTACGACGACAGACCTCGACGACCTTCAGCTAAGGCTTGATTCGGGAAGCGCGATCCTGGAGGTCTTCGCAACCGAAGATTTCGTTGTGACCGTCAATACGCCCACGGCGAAATTTAGGCTCGTTGATTCTGGCATCTATCGCGTTGAGGCCAACGGTAGTGGAAGCGTGGCGGTTTGGAAAGGCAAGGCCCTGTTGGGCAATGATGGGAATGCTGTGGTCAAATCGGGCCGCGAAGGTTCGCTGGCGAATGGACAGGCAGTCATCGCGAAGTTCGATCGCGACGACAAGGACGCACTTGATATCTGGAGTAAGGACAGGGCAAAGGAGCTCGCACGGATCACTGGAAAACTCGAACGCGACACAATGAGGACAGCTCTGATGAGTTCTTTCCTTGGTCGCGGCTGGAACGTGTATAATTCATTCGGCCTGTGGATCTACGATCGATTTAGCCGCAGCAATTGCTTCTTGCCATTTGGATGGGGCTGGGGGTCACCGTATGGCTACGGGTTCGGTCACAGCATCTGGTACTACAATCTTCCAACAGTGGTTTATTCGCCTCCGCAGGGTTCCGGCGGCCCAACGGTACGTCAGGTCAAATCTGGCCGAGACAACGTTGCGCCGGTTCGTCATCCGCCGTTCACAGCAGTTCAAGGTACCAGCGGCTCTACCGGCCGCGATATTGCGCCGATAAAGCCCGGCCGTTCTTACGACCCGGAGCCAATGATCGGACCCGTACGTTCGTCGGGTGGCGGTTACTCACCTGTTCCGGTTGCTCCTCCGGAGCCAGTCCGGGCGGCCCCGCCGATTAAACCCGGAAGGCCATAGCGGCCGTTATGCTTTTGTTTGGAGCGCGGGTGGGCATTTCGTCCACCCGTTTTTCATTTTACAAGTCGGGCAAAAGCGCTCACGCCCTCTCCCACTGACCTTCCATGGTCGAGATATGGCCCCAAGATCAGGAGTATTGATTGGAGGCCGTTGAAGATAGTATGCAGGATGACACACGGCAAAAGATTCTCAGTGCGTGCACGAACGACCGTAAGTATCAGGCTCAGGGTTGTGAGCAGGATCATCGTCGAAACGCTGGGCCAATATTGAGGAAGATGGACCATCGCGAACATGATGGTCACGATCGCTACCGCCGGACGTATCCCCGCGGAACGCTGGAGAGACGAAAAGAGTACGCCGCGATAGACGACCTCCTCGACAAGCGGCGCCGTAAATGTTGCCATGAACGCAACCAGGAACACGATATAACGAGAACTCCGCAGCATCCGCATCAAATCGTTTTCCTGCTCCGGCAAGACACTACCCACAGCAAGCGACAGTAAAAAGAATCCCGCCAGGATGACTCCATAGTGCCACCACCGCATTCCGCCGCCCTTCCAGCCGAGCGTCTTGAAGAACGAATATGTGCGCCCACGCGTCACAACGAACCACGCGATCGCTATCGTCAAAAGGTGAACGGGAACTATCGCGGCTACCTGGATGGCTATTGCGACCGGATCACTACTCAGTGCCTTGATCAGTTCTGAGCTGTCGGGGTAAGCGGCCCTCTGAGAGATGGCGTACGGGGCGAGGAAAATGCCAGGAACGACCATTATCAGAAAGACACTTAGAAGCCACACCCCGACCGCGATGCCAGTATTCCATGGTGGATCGTTCGGTGTTATAGGGAGATCGAGCACGTTCCTTGGAATATTGGAGGAGTGCGGCACGCCGTCGGCTTCATTTATCGGTTTCGACACGTGAGAGAGTGTAGCAAATAGCCGCCAAGTTCCAAATATCAACAGGTTCGTGCGCAGAGCGATCCGGAAAGCGCCGCCATAACCCCGAGCGCCGGTTCGGACAGGCGGCCCTAAGTGTTAGAATATTCAAGCACTATCAGAGCTCCCGGTGGAACCTGCACATGCAAACGAACGCTGATCTTGTCATTCTAAATATCGGCCAGCTAGTGACCTGTGCATCGGACCGAAGTCCGAAGCGCGGCCTTGCGATGCTGGATTGCGGCATATTGGAGGATGCTGGCGTAGCAATTGCCGGCGGGAATATAACAGGGTTCGGCCGATCAAGCGATGTCGCCGGGGCGTTCACCGCCGCGCTAACGATCGATGCCGAGGGGAAGGTCGTTACCCCGGGATTCGTTGATCCGCACACGCACATCGTCTTCGGCGGCGATAGGTTGGATGAATTCGAGTTAAAGATCAAGGGGGCCGACTATCTTGAGATACTTGAACGTGGCGGTGGAATAATCTCAACTGTACGAAAGACGCGCGAGGCGTCGCTCGACGGACTTGTGTCCGCGGGCATTGCGCGTCTGGATAAGATGCTTGGAGCCGGGACTACGACCGCCGAGATCAAGACAGGATACGGCCTCGATCAGGAAAGCGAACTGAAGATGTTTGCCGCGATCGAGAAACTCGACGCCGCCCACCCGATCGATATAGTTCCGACGCTTCTCCCCGCACATGCCTTTCCTCCGGAGTTCGCCGACGACCACGAGGCCTATGTAGATCTGATCTGCGGCCAGATCTTGCCGCAAGCCTGGGACCGCTACACCTCATCGGCGTTTCGCGAGAAGGGAACTCCGGTCTACGCGGATGTATTTTGTGAACGAAATGCGTTTGACCTTCGCCAATCCGAGAGGATCCTGAAGACGGCAAAGGCATTATGGTTCGGTTTGAAGGCCCACGCCGATGAATTCACCAATCTTGGCTGCAGCCGGCTGGCGATCGAGCACGGAGCCGTTTCGATCGACCACTTGGACGCGATCTCTGATGGCGAGATAGCACTTCTCGCCGCATCGGATACTATCGGTGTGGTCACGCCTGCCGTTAATTTCAACTTTGGAAGCGCCCATTTCGCTGACGCACGACGGCTGATCGATGCGGGCTGCGCTATTGCGCTCGCGACCGATTACAATCCTGGCTCGGCCCCTTGTCCTTCACAGACGCTAACAATGGCAATTGCCTGTCGGTACCAAAAGATGCTCCCGGCCGAGGCTCTGAACGCGGCAACGATCAACGCGGCCTTTGCCGTAGGAATGGGCGATCGGGTGGGTTCGATCGAAGAAGGCAAACAAGGCGATCTTGTGGTTTTCGATACTGCTGATCATCGTGAGATCGCATATGAATTCGGCGGCGATCTTGCGACAAAGGTAATAAAACGCGGCGAGGTCGTGTATGACGCTGGGTGAATTTCGAAGCGATGCTCGATGGCTTGATACGCGCGATGGACCCACGGAATTTAGATGAACGAGATGCTTCTTGATGGAGAAGGCCTGACCTTTGAACAGGTTGTCGCTGTGGCGTACGGAAAACCGGGCTCGCCTACGGTTCGACTTTCTGACCAGGCCGTTGCGAACGTTAACCGGGCGTCAGCGGCGGTCGATACGCTACTCGAGCGCGGTGAGATCGCCTATGGCATTACGACTGGGTTTGGCGCATTCAAGAACAAGATCATCAGCCGGGAAGAAGTTGAACTGCTTCAGCGAAATATCGTGGTCAGCCATGCCGTAGGTGTTGGCGATCCGTTCGATACGGCAACCGTCCGGGCCATCATGCTGATCCGAGCGAACACGCTTGCCCGCGGTTTTTCCGGCATTCGGCTTGAAACGCTTGAACTTATACTTGAATGCCTTAACCGCGGCGTTCACCCGGTTATCCCGGAGAAGGGAAGTTTAGGTGCTAGCGGCGACCTTGCTCCGCTCGCCCACTTTGCGTGCATTCTGATCGGTGAAGGAACCGCCGAGTTTGAAGGGGAGTTGATGCCGGGGATCGACGCACTGGGCCGTGCAGGCTTGTCGCCAGTAACGCTTAAAGCGAAAGAAGGCCTGGCGCTAACAAACGGGACGACGGTGATGACCGCCGTCGGCCTACTCGAAACCGCCCGTTCGATCCGTCTGGCCGATCTTGCTGATATTTCGGGCTGCCTTAGCCTTGAGGCGTTGAACGGCACGCTTGCTGCGTTCGATGACAGGATTCACCAACTTCGGCCTCACCCGCGGCAGATCGACTGTGCCCGAAACCTTCGGAGCATTCTCGAGGGCAGCGAGATGGTGCGCGGCCACGACCCGACCAATGTTCAGGACGCTTACACGCTTCGCTGTATCCCTCAAGTGCATGGTGCCTGCCGCGACGCGGTCGCTTATGCCGAGTGGCTCCTCAAGATCGAACTCAACGCCGTGACGGATAATCCACTTATCTTCGTGTCAGAAGTGTCTGCTTCGTCAGGAGCTGAAGATATCGAGGTCATCAGCGGCGGCAATTTTCACGGCGAACCGCTTGCCCTCGCGTTCGATTATCTGACGATCGCCCTCTCTGAACTTGGAAACATCTCGGAGCGGCGGATAATGCGTCTTACCGACGAGGCGTCGAATTCCCATGTTCTGCCGGCGTTTCTGACCGAATCCGGCGGCCTCAACTCGGGATTCATGATCGTTCAGTACACTGCGGCTTCACTTTGCACCGAGAACAAGGTCCTCGCCCATCCGGCGAGCGTTGATACGATCCCGAGTTCAGCGAATGTTGAGGATCACGTCTCAATGGGCCTCACAGCGGCCTTAAAGCTTCGTCAGGTTGCTGCGAACCTGGAAATGATCCTCAGCCTCGAACTTCTGTGCGCCGCTCAGGGGATCGATCTGAGACGAAGATCGATCGGTGAGAGCAAGGGGCTTGGCAGGGGCACGTCGAAGATCTACGATCGTATTCGTTCGGCGATCCCATTCATCGAAAAGGATGAGTACCTAAAGCCTCACCTGGATTCAGCGGCTGCGGCAGTGACCGAATTTGTCCGGGCCGGCTAGGACAAAGCTATGGAAAACCATCGCCCCACTCTATTTACGCGGTTCGCCAGGGTGGCTTCTCTATCTTCGGGAAGGCCGATCACGTTTTTTCTTGCGGTACTACTCATCGTAGTATGGGCAGGGACCGGACCGCTGTTCGGCTTTAGCGATACATGGCAGTTGGTGATAAACACTGGAACGACGATCGTGACGTTCCTAATGGTTTTCTTGATCCAGAACACACAAAACCGCGATACCGAGGCGTTCCATATCAAGCTTGACGAAATGATCCGTGCAACTCGCCGGGCGCGGAATATGATGCTCGACCTGGAGGAGATGGACGAGCACGAACTGCACACGATCCGCAGGCAGTATTTGGAGCTTGCCGAGCATGCGCGACATCATATCGATAAGAAGAGATCAGATCGTGAGCCTCGTGCCTAAGCGTGCGAGGTCCGCAAGCTGTATGTTGGCAATGTTGATTGTCGCTGTCCCTGTATTCGCTCAGGGCGAGACGACCCGCAGCCGTGAACCTGAGGATACAGCAAGGTACCATAACCCATGTGCGATGGGCGCGGACCCGTTAGCCTCAAAGGTCTCTCGCGAGTACGGTTCGGTCTTTGCGGCCGCCGGGCCAGTCGTCGTTCCGCCGGTTTGCATCTTCAGGTCCGACACTGAAGTTGCCGATTTTCAGGCCAGGCTTGACATTAAAAGGGCGCGGATCGGAGGTGCCGAAATCGAGCTTCAGTCGGCCGCGATGGACGACCTTCTCAAGGCCGTTGAACAGGCAAAGGAACGCGGCCTGAGAATAACGCCGCTCGATGGTCCGGTCGCGGGCCGCCGCAGCTTTGCCGACACCTTAAGGATCTGGAATTCACGGTTTTTACCGGCACTAGATCATTGGGTCGCACGCGGACGGATAGGAAAGGACACAGCGGAACGTGTAAGGTTGATGCCGATCAATGAGCAGGTTGCTCAGGTGTTGGTATGGGAAGCGGACGGCTTATATTTTAGTACCGGCAAAAACCGTCCGATAATGTCTTCGGTTGCTCCGCCGGGCACTTCGCAGCATCTTTCGCTTCTTGCGTTCGATGTCGTCGAGGCGGGAAACGCAAATGTGCGTCGTATCCTCAATCAGAACGGCTGGTTTCAGACCGTTGTGAATGACACGCCGCATTTTACGTATCTCGGAGTGGCTGAAACAGAACTCCCCGGTCGCGGGCTGCGAAAAGTTGTTCGTGGCGGCGTTGCGTATTGGATACCAAAGTTATGACGAAGGCGGTTAAGGTACTTAGAAGCTTTACGGCGATCACGGCCGGAATTGCGTTGGCGGCGTGTTATCAACCGCCCGAAGCGCAAAATTCCGGCCCGCCCGTGAACTATTCTTCGAATCGAACCGACGTCGATCAAAGGCCGTCGAATGCAAACAGCAATATGTCTAAAGCCAACGAGAACAAAACTGAACCAACAGGTTTCTTCGGGCATCTTCCAGACGGATTTGTTCGGCCTACTGATAGCGTAGAAAGGACGCTCTTGCACGAATATGGTTCGATGTTCGTCGCTCAGGGCGTAACCGTGCCGAGGAAGATCGTTTTTCGGGATGAGGCCGACGTTTCTGCGTTCCAGGCGACGTTGAAAACGGCAAGCGAAACTGTCGGCGGAATCCCGCTCGAATTACAGGCGGCGGCGATGGACGATCTTAGGAAGGCGATCGATGAAGCACGTTCGCGTGGCCTTTCTATCACGCCGCGGGATGTTGACTCGGCGCGGCGCAGCTACGATGAGACGGTCGGCCTTTGGAAAAGCCGTGTCGATCCGGCGCTGAAGCATTGGGTTGCGAATGGAAGGATGACGCAGGGGCAAGCAGACAGGATAGCCACGATGTCGCCCTTCGAACAGGTCGCGGAGATCCTGAAACTGGAAGAGAATGGCATTTATTTTGCGAAGGATCTCTCGAAATCCATAATCTACTCGGTTGCGCCGCCCGGAACATCGCAGCATCTTTCGATGCTTGCCCTTGATGTGAAAGAGAACGAGGACGCGAAGGTGAGGTCGATCCTTGCTGAACACAAGTGGTTTCAGACAGTCGTCTCCGATCTGCCCCACTTCACATACCTTGGGGTCGAGGAAAGTGAGCTTCCAGCGCTTGGCCTAAAGAAGGTCACTTCCGGTGCGCGGAGCTTCTGGGTTCCTGATATCTAAGGCCGATCGTGCGCTCAGATCACTGATCGTTCGAGCTTCAAAACCGGCCTCGGCCGGGTTTTGTAGGCAGTGTGCATTTCTGCCTAGAATTTGCTGGCAAACTTGTCGAACTTCAATTATCATCAGCTTTGACACTCTACTATTAAATCTTTTAGGGGTATCCTCAATTGCAACCAACCGATATTTCCGATCCTGAGTATTTTCACAAGGTCGTCGACTGCCAGTATGCGTGTCCGGCACACACGCCCGTTCCCCAATACATCCGCCTGATCGCTGAGGGCCGTTACACCGAGGCGTATATGGTCAACTGGGACTCGAATGTTTTTCCCGGCATTCTTGGCCGCACGTGCGACCGGCCGTGCGAACCCGCATGCCGCCGAGGACGCGTGGAGGAGGAACCGGTCGCGATCTGCCGCCTTAAACGCGTTGCGGCCGATAATCGTGATGATGTGGTCCCGTATATGCCTCAAGGGCCGTTCAAGCCGAACGGGAAGAAGGTCGCGCTGATCGGAGCGGGGCCCGCGTCGCTGACCGTCGCTCGCGACCTCGCACCGCTCGGTTACGAGATCCATTTGTTTGACGAACAGTTCAAGGGCGGCGGGTTTATGCTGTCGCAGATACCAGCGTTTCGCCTGCCTGAACGTGTGCTTGACGAAGAGGTTGATTACATTCTACGGCTCGGTATTCACACGCATTTCAAACACTACGTCTCGTCACTGAAGGAAGTCCTTGAACAGGATTACGACGCTGTATTTGTTGGCTCGGGCGCGCCGCGTGGGCGTGATCTGCCCGACCTTCCGGGTCGTCAGGAAGGCTCGGCGAATATTCACATCGGCATCAACTGGCTTAGCTCGGTTGCGTTCGAACACACGCACAAGATCGGCAAGACCGTGATCGTGCTCGGCGGCGGCAACACCGCGATGGATTGCTGCCGCACGGCGCGACGGCTCGGCGGTGAAGACGTGAAGGTCATCGTCCGCTCGCCGTTTGCGACGATGAAGGCAAGCCCGTGGGAAAAAGAGGACGCGATGCACGAAGACATCCCGATCATCGACAACCACGTGCCGAAGTCGTTTGTCTTTGAACGGAGCGCGGACACTCCTGTCCGCACAGCCGACGCTTCGTCGGCTGGAATTGGTGGCGACGATGGCATCGCCGGAGGAACCGGCGATGCGGACAAGAGTGTCCGCGCTCCGCGCTTAATCGGCATGACGTTTCAGAAGGTCGAGGCGAAATATGATGAGAACGGCAAACGCACGCTGGTTCCAACCGGCGAACCTGACGCTTTTTATCCGGCCGACGATGTGCTGATCGCGGTCGGCCAGGAAAATGCGTTCCCGTGGATCGAGCGAGATATCGGTGTCGAGTTCGACAGATGGGAGATGCCGGTCGTCGATCGCACGACCTTCCGATCGACGCATCCCAAGGTTTTCTTCGGAGGCGACGCGGCTTTTGGCCCGGAAAATGTCATCACCGCTGTTGCACACGGGCATCAGGCGGCCGTTTCGATCGACCTGTTTTGTCACGGCAAAGATGTCAATACCGAACGGCTTTCGCCATACGTCAACCTTCACTCGGTGAAGATGGGTATCCACGAATGGGCGTATGACAGCGCGATCGATCACGACAAACGTTACATTGTTCCGCAGGCCCCGAAATCGAAGACGCTCGTAAACCGCAAGCAGGAAGTTGAACTCGGCTTCGATCCGCTGACCGGTTACGAGGAAGCCCAACGCTGCCTGAACTGCGATGTCCAGACCGTCTTTGATGCGCCCAAGTGTATCGAATGCGACGCCTGCGTCGATATTTGCCCGACAAGCTGTATCTCTTTCATCCCCGATGGCGACGAGAACGATATCCGTAGCCGAACAAAGGTCCCGGCTTTGAACGGGTCGCAGGATCTCTATGTTCAGGACGGCCTCAAGACCGGCCGCGTCATGGTCAAAGACGAAGATGTCTGCCTCCACTGCGGCCTCTGCGCCGAACGCTGCCCCACCGCCGCCTGGGATATGCAAGCCTTCTGGTACAACGTCACAAAGGCAGGCGAGATCAAATACGGTCCAACGGTCGTGGGCAACCTCGTCCAGATCCAGAGGAATGGAAATGGGGCGGGATGAGAATCTACATCGACACATCAGTGGTCGGCGGCGTGTTCGACGAGGAGTTTCGACAGGCGTCCCAATCATTTTTTCCAAACGTTGACTCCGGTGACCACATCCTCGTCGTTTCGGATCTTTTGCGATCGGAGTTACTCGACGCGCCCCGGCGGGTTCGCACTTTTCTTGATGGGTTTAGAGGCAAGCAATTAGAGGAGGTGAAACTTAATCTCGACATACTGGACCTCGCCGATCTATACATTTCCGAACGCGTTGTTGGTGCTACAAGCCTTGCGGATTGCCAACACATTGCAGCGGCAACGATTCATAGAGCGGATGCTCTTGTTAGTTGGAACTTTAAGCATATTGTCAATCTCCGACGCATCCGAGGTTATAATTCAGTTAATCTGAAGCATGGCTATCCAATGCTCGAGATTAGAACGCCGATTGAGGTATTAGCGTTATGAAGCAAACATTAAAGAAGAAAGAAAAGGATTTCGACGCAGTAAAGATGATGCGTGAGATCCGGGATAAGATGAGTCGTGAGATGATGCACATGACCCACGAAGAGCAGCTAGCCTACATCAGAAGTCGCCTGGCTAAGGCACCTGTCAAGAAGGCTGCGTAACGATCCCGCGGCCTCAAGACCGGCCGCGTCATTGTAAAGGACGAAGATGTCTGCCTCCACTGCGGCCTCTGCGCCGAACGCTGCCCCACCGCCGCCTGGGATATGCAAGCCTTCTGGTACAACGTCACAAAGGCAGGCGAAATTAATTACGGCGGCTCCCCTCCTGCCGGAGGAGGGGTGGCGGGACTTCCCCGACGGGGTGGTGGGAGCGTAGGCAATCTGGTGCAAATACAAAGGAATGGGAATGGTGCGTAAATGAACATTGAGTCGGGCGAGTTATCCATAATTCGACAAGAATTCGAGGAAGAGCGGTTTGTCTTCAGAACGGATTCGTACGAAGTAGTTTTCGTGCCCCATCATTTCGATTTAGACGACGGCGGATGGACACACTACATGAATATGACACGTAGTGTATTCAACGTTCCGCCGGGCGATCTAGGTATAGTGCAACGGGTCCATGCTGAGTATGAACGTCTCATGACGTTGTATTTTGAGATTTGTAAGTTCGACCGGTATAACTATCCGTTCCCAAAGCACGAAATAGCTAATTTACTTGAGCTTAATTTAACTGACGACGAAGTAAGAATCGTTCGGAGACGACTTGATGAATTCACCTGCATCTATTTTATTCGAGACCGAGATACAGGACTGACAAAGATTGGCCAAAGCGAAGACCCTGAACGGAGGCTTTCGCAACTCGTAAAGCAGTCAACATTGCTTCCCCGTCCACACAACTTCATGATTCTTAAAACGTGGGAAGACTATACCTATATTGAGAAAGCGCTTCACGATCATTTTGCCGAAAAGCGAGTTCGGGGCGAATGGTTTGACCTCACTGATCAAGATATCGAGGAAGGATTACGGTTAACCGGCTATTTTTCGAGCGGTCCGCTAACCTAATTATAAAAGGCGGAACGTGATTTCAGAGAGCAATCTTATGAATTCGAACTGGGAAAGAGTTTTTGCGATGAGTTTTGCGAGTGTATATCCGCATTATGTAAATAAGGTTGAATCGAAAGGGCGGACGAAGGACGAGTTGCACGAGGTCATTAGCTGGCTGACAGGCTATACGCAGAAAGGGTTGATGAAACAGATCGACAAAAAAACGAGCATGCGGGATTTCTATGAAAAGGCTCCGAAGTGGAACCCGAACGCTTCGCTCATCACTGGCGTCGTCTGCGGGGTCCGCGTTGAGAATATCGAGGATCCGCTGATGCAGAAGCTGCGATATCTGGACAAGCTTGTTGATGAACTTGCCAAGGGCAAAAAGATGGAAAAGATCTTGCGGACGCCGGAATGAGCGATCAGGAATCACTCTGGACGATTGAAACGCGACGCCTATTGAAAGACAATAATTAATGGTGAGAATAAACGATTTTGTAGTCAGATTTGCGAATGTGAACGGCACCGGCTCGGCGTCGGCGAACGCGCTGTTTACTAAAGCCGTGTTCCGGATGGGTGTGCCGGTGACGCCGAAGAATATTTTTCCGTCGAACATTCAGGGCCTGCCGACTTGGTACGAGGTGCGTGTTTCGGAGAAAGGCTATCTCGGCCGACGCGAAGGCGTCGATCTGATGGTCGCGGTCAATCCGCAGTCGATGAAAAAGGACTACGCCGACACGCGAGAGGGCGGATATTTCATTTACGACTCGTCAAAGCCTCTTCCGCCGGGCTTTGACCGTGTGGACATCCATCATCTGCCGATACCAATGATGGAGCTGTGCAACGCTGAGTTCACCGATGCCCGGCAGCGCCAGCTTTTTAAGAACATTGTGTATATCGGAGCCCTTGCCACCCTTTTCGATATCGAATTCTCGGTGCTTGAACAATTGATCGGCGAGCAGTTCAAGGGCAAGACAAAGCTGATCGAACCGAATATTCGAGCCTTGAATATTGGCGTTCAATACGTGAAGGACAATTTTGATCATCCGTTCGGCCTTCGCGTCGAGCGTCGCGATCTCTTGGGTGACAAGATCTTGTTCAGCGGCAACTCAGCGTGCGCGCTTGGGGCGATATTTGGCGGAGCGACCGTTGCCGCCTGGTATCCGATCACGCCGTCCACGTCGGTCGTTGATGCATTTGCGAAGTATGCGGCCAAATACCGCGTTGATCCCGAATCGGGCAAGAACAATTTCGCTATTGTGCAGGCCGAGGACGAACTTGCGGCGATCGGTATGGTCATGGGAGCGATGTGGAACGGAGCCCGGGCATTCACTGCCACGAGCGGCCCAGGGGTTTCGCTGATGAACGAATTCCTCGGGCTCGGCTATTTTGCCGAGATACCAACGGTTTTGATCGATGTACAGCGGACCGGCCCTTCGACCGGAATGCCGACGCGAACGCAGCAATCCGATATCCTACTCGCGGCCTACGCGTCCCACGGCGACACAAAGCATCCGCTCCTTCTTCCTGCCACGCCCAAGGAAGCGTTTGAAATGACGGCGTTGGCGTTCGATCTGACCGAACAACTTCAAACGCCCGTGATCGTGATGACAGATCTCGACCTCGGGATGAACGACCACATCAGCGAGCCGTTGGATTGGGATGATAAGCGCGAATACGATCGCGGGAAGGTATTGACGGCTGAACAGCTCGATAGCATTTATAGCAACGGCTCGGCGTTCAATGGCAAATGGGGCCGCTATCTGGATGTGGATGACGACGGGATCCCCTATCGTACGATACCGGCGACCCACGTTACGCGCGGTGCGTTCACGACCCGAGGGTCGTCGCGTAATGAGTACGCTATCTATACCGAGGACAGCGACACGTATCGGCGGAACGTTGACCGGCTCGCGAAAAAGTGGGACACGGCAAAAGAGCTTGTGCCGGCGCCTGTGTTCTATCGGAGAGCGGATACTTGTGCCGGGATGAGTGTGAAGCACGATCAGGGTGTGGGCGAAAGCGTCCAAGCGAACGAGGGCGGACCGGTCCCAGACGGAGTTATCTTTTTTGGCACATCGACATACGCCGCCGAAGAGGCCGTCGAGATGCTTGCTTCCGAGGGCATCGCACTGGATGCGATGCGTCCGCGTGCCTTTCCGTTCGGACAGGCCTTCTGCGAATTTGTCGATGCGCATGAGCGTATCTTTGTCGTTGAACAAAACCGCGACGCCCAGTTCCGAAGCCTAATGATGATCGAACTCGGCACCGATCCGTCAAAGCTCGTTTCCGTTCTCAACTACGACGGAATGCCGATCACGGCGGATAATATTTATCGGCAGATCGTCGCCGGGAAATAAAGGCCGACGAATGGAATAAACTTAAATGACTTACATCCGTTCAACATTTCGCCATCCTGCTTTGCCCAAGAATGAGCTTGGGTTCACGGCGGATCATTATCAAGGGAATTTGAGCACGCTTTGTGCGGGCTGCGGACATGATTCGATAAATGCGGCGATCGTCGAGGCGTGTTGGCAGTTGAACATTGAACCGCATAAGGTGGCAAAACTCTCGGGCATTGGATGTTCGTCAAAATCACCGGCGTATTTTCTGTCGAATTCGCATGGATTCAATTCAGTTCACGGCCGAATGCCGAGCGTTGCGACGGGGGCCAACCTAGCAAACCGTGATCTGATCTACTTTGGCGTTTCCGGCGACGGCGACACGGCGTCGATCGGGATGGGCCAGTTCGTTCATGTGATCAGGCGAAACCTGAATATGGTTTATCTGGTGATGAACAACGGGTGCTACGGCCTTACGAAAGGCCAGGACAGCGCGACCGCCGACGCCGGCTCGAAGAACAAATCGGGGCACGAGAACCTGTTTGCGGCCATCGACCTTTCGAGCCTGGCGATCGAGCTGGGAGCGACGTTCGTCGCCCAGAGTTTTTCCGGCGATAAGGAACAGCTGGTGCCGCTGCTTATGGCGGCGATGAGCCACAACGGCTTTGCCTTCCTTAATGTCATTTCGCCGTGTGTCACATTCAACAACAATGTCGGCTCGACCAAATCCTACGATTATGTCCGAGAGCACGTTGCCGCCACTGCGACTGTCGATTTTGTGCCAATGATGCGCGAGATCACGGCCACGTACGAGGCAGGTTCGGTCAAGGAACTCACAATGCACGATGGCTCGGTCATACACCTGAATAAGCTCCAAAAGGACTGGGACCCGTCCGACCGGCTTTCAGCGGCCGACGCTGTACGCGACGCCAAAGGACGGAACGAGATCCTCACGGGCCTGCTCTATGTCAATGAGAACTCGACCGAACTGCATGATCTGATCAACACCTCGGATCGGCCGCTGAACTCGCTTTCAAAAGGTGACCTTTGTCCAGGCAGTACAGTGCTTGACGCATTCAATCGATCTCTCAGATGACGGCCGAAACGCCGACCCATTATCGCGGAGGTAACTATGGCGAGTGTTCTGATCATAGGTGGTGGTTTTGCAGGCATTGTTGCGGCCGAAAGGCTCGCTAAAGCGCTCGATCGGTCGCACCAGATCACGCTGGTGGCCCCAAACCAGATTTTCACGTTCTATCCGGGCCTCGTAGAATTGGCATTTGGCAAGTGTGAGGCCGCGGACATCACCTTCGACATGGGTCAGAAACTTCGCGGGCTCGGTGTTCGATTCATCCGTGCCGAGTTGATACGACTGAACCGAGAACACCAGCGAGCTACGGTTGCGGGCGACGACCTGAATGGTGAGATAGCGTATGACCATTTAGTAATTGCGATGGGCCGCCGACTTGCGACCGAAAAGGTTGCGGGATTCTTTGAGTATGCGCACCACATCCTTGGCGCTAACGCCGCCCTCAGATTCGGCCGCGCCGTTGAGGAATTCAATGAAGGGACGATCGTTCTTGGGCTATGCCCTTCAGCCCGGCTGCCTGTTCCGGTCTGTGAAGTTGCCTTTGCGCTTGCGCGACGGTTTGAGGCAAAGGTTAGCGATGGCTCGGTAAAGATCAAAGTACTGTTTCCCGGGTCGCTTAGCGCCGCTTTTGGCGGCGCAAATCTGCATACCGAGCTTGAGGCCGCTTTTGCACGGCACAAGATCGCGGTGCATTATGACATTCCCGTCGTTGAAATAGCTGCGAAGGAATTGGTCTCTGCTAACGGCCATCGGATCAACTTTGATCTTTTGATGCTGGTCCCGCCGTTTCGGGGCCAGGCGATATTGAATGATCTCAGGATCACCGACGAGGACGACTTTGTTGTCGTCGATGAGCGTATGAAGGTGGACGGGCTCGCCAATGCGTATGCGGCCGGCGATATCGTCGCCTTTCCCGGGCCGAAATTCGCACATATGGCGGTGCGCCAGGCTGAGGTCGCCGCGGCTAACATTGCCTCCGAGATCAACGGTCAGGCCCCGGACCAGGCGTATTATCACGAGATCGCGACGGTTATCGACGCCGGGGGCTCCGATTCGATATACCTGCATTACGGCATATGGGACGGCCATTTGCATAGGCTCAAGAAAGGTGCATTTTGGGCCTGGGCAAAGGAAATTCATGACGCCGTCTGGCGTGCCCGACATCGTTGACCGCTGAGCCAGATTTTCGTTGACACCCCTGTCACGGAAATCAGATAATATAATGTCGGGAACCATCTTCCGGCGTTACTCCCGAAACGAATATCGAGATCTTTCGCGCGTAATTGCCCCGCCGCTCGCGATCTTCCGATCACAATTCGAGCCAAGTCGGCAGGTCTTACCCAAACCTTCCATTGCGGCCTTAGGCAGCAATACCTTTAGATGGCATTTTCAGACCGAGTTCCACGAATACTGATCCTTGAAGGCAACCAGGCCGACGCAGACGCTGCCATAGCCGAACTGCGCGGGTCGGGGTTGAACTTTGAGTCTGAACTGATCGCGACCCGTAATCAATTTCTGGACGCGCTTGCCAGATCTTCTCCAGACGTTATCCTGTCTGATGTTTTCACGTCAGAGGTTCATGGTCTTGAAGCCCTTAGGATCATAAAGGATTCAGGTACCGAGATCCCGTTCATTCTCTATTCGTCGTCAGAGAGCCGCGATGTAGCGGACGACTGCGTGAAGGAGGGTGCTTTTGACTATGTCCAAAAGGGCGGCGTCAAGCGGCTGGCCACATCGGTCCAGAATGCGTTGGAGGCGGGCGCGGCACGACGGGCGAAGGATCAAGCTCTCCAGGCCCTCCGTGAAAGCGAGGAAAAGTTCCGCTCAATGGTCGAAACGACCAATGAATGGATATGGGAAGAGGATCTGGCCGGCCGAATAACCTACAGCAATCCTGCAGTTAAGACCATGCTTGGTTTCTCGCCGAACGAGATAGTAGGACGGCTAGTTCGCGAGCTCATATATCCGGATGACAGCATGTTCGTCGATGAGTTGTACCGCGACGCGACCCGGGAAAAACGCGGCTGGTCTCAGTTGGTGCGCCGCTTTCGGCATCGGAACGGAAGCATCTGTTACCTCGAGAGCAATGCGACGCCGTTCTTTGGAAAGGACGGCGCCATCATAGGATTTCGTGGAGCCGACCGAGACATCACAGAGAGAAGACGAGCCGAGGAACAGTTGCTCCATGATGCACTGCATGACGGGCTGACCGGCTTGGCGAACCGCACGCTTTTTATGGAGCACCTCCAGCTCTGTATCGAGAAGGGAAAAAGCCGGAGGCCGAAGCAATTCGCGATCCTCTATCTGGATTTCGACCGATTCAAGGTCATCAATGATTCGCTTGGCCATTCTGAAGGTGACAGGCTGTTGAAATTCATCGCACGCAGGCTCGAGGCCTGTATTCGCCCGGGAGATCTGGTGGCACGTTTTGGAGGCGACGAATTTGTGATCCTATTGAATGATCTGACACGGCCGTCCGAGGCACTCCTGGTCGCCGAGCGGATCAGGAACGGCCTCAACGATCCGTTCGATCTGAGTCAGCGGAGTATCTTCGTAACAACAAGCATCGGTGTTGCCCTAAGCACGTCGAAGCCGGCCTCGGCCGAAGAGATGGTGCGTGATGCCGATATCTCAATGTATGCCGCAAAGGCGTCGGGTGGAGCTCAATATCAGATCTTTGACGAAGCGATGCACGCGCAGGCGAGCAGAAAACTCCAGCTCGAAACAGATCTGCGCGGAGCATTTGCCCGACGCGAATTTTCTCTGTTCTACCAGCCGGTCATTCGTCTTGAAGATAACCAGCTTGTCGGTTTTGAGGCCCTTATTCGCTGGGATCACCCGGTCCGGGGCTGCCTTGCTCCTGACGAGTTCATTCCGATAGCGGAGGAAAGCGGCCTGATCCTGAAGCTTGGCGAATGGACGGTCAATGAAAGCTGTCGCCAGATGCGTGAGTGGCACCGGCTCTATCCGGAGGCCGAGGGACTGACCGTTGCTGTCAATCTTTCGAGTAAGGAGTTTCGACAGCCGGAACTTCCTGAACGCGTTGCCGCGGCGTTGAGGTCAACCGGCCTTCCAGGCAGTTGTCTCAAGCTTGAAATTACCGAAAGTCATATCATGGACCACACAGACCTCGCACTGACGACGATAAATCGGCTTCGCGCGCTCGGTGTCGAGTTCAGCCTGGATGACTTTGGGACCGGCTACTCTTCGCTCAGCTATCTGCACCGCCTGCCTTTTCGATATCTTAAGATCGACCGCTCGTTCGTCAGTCAAATGTGCGAGACGGTTGAGAACAGCGAGATCGTGAATACGATCATCAGGCTCGGTCAAAGCCTGAACATGAAGGTCATCGCCGAAGGGATCGAAACACTTGAACAGGCGTCGCGGCTTGTTGCACGGAACTGCGATCTCGGCCAGGGTTACCTTTTTTCCAAGCCGATGCCTGCGGACGCTGCGCGATTGTACATCAGGCAAGCCCTGCACGGTGGCCCGAGCGGAGCAGGAGATCATACGGTAATGCAGATAGTCAAATACTCACCGGTCGCTTAGAACCAGTCTCGACAGCCTCACTATGGATACTCAAACATACCGGTCCCCTGAATTCCGGCACGCGCCGCCTCGGCAGGAGGCGACGAACCACGCGGGATCGATCGTTCGTGAGAGCGTCCTTATCGTGGATGATTCCGTGACCGTTCGGGCAAGCTTCATCCGACTGCTAAAGCGGCAATATGACTGTTACGAGGCGTCGAACGTTCCGGATGCCTTGAAAAAGCTAAGGGAATATCCTATCGGACTCGTTGTGACGGACGTGATAATGCCCGGCCTTTCGGGAGTCGAGCTTCTTCGGATCGTCATGGAACGCTATCCGCAAACTGCAGTTGTGGTCGTTTCTAGCGTAGATCGCCCCCAGCGCGCGCTTGATGCCGTCAGACTGGGGGCGTTCGACTATCTGATCAAGCCCTGTGATGACGAAGTGCTCGAGTTGACCGTTGGCAGGGCATTGGAACGCCGCCGTTTGTTGATCAATGCAGAACGATATAAGGCCGACCTCGAGGAACGCAACCGCGAACTCGTGGAACGCCGGGCAGCACTCGAACGTCTCCAGGCCCAGATTGTGCAGAACGAAAAAATGGCGTCGATCGGAAAACTGGCCGCCGGGATCGCCCACGAGATCAACAATCCGGTCGGTTTTGTTTCGGGAAACCTTGAGCTGATCGGACAATGCGTTAATGACCTGATCCGGCTGATCGATCTGTACGATCGAACGCCTTTGCTTGAATCATTCGCAATAAAGGTTGGGGCCTTGAAGCGCGAGATCGACTACGGTCGGATGGTGAACGATCTCACCGGTGCTCTCGCCGATTGCCAGTCGGGAGTCGACCGCGTGCGAGAGATCGTTCAAAATCTGCGGACCTTCTCGCGTCTGGACGAAGCAGAATTGAAGCGGACAAACGTTCATGAAGGCCTCGATTCGACGATCAGGCTGCTTTCACGATATTTCAGCGGTGGTTCGGCGGTCCTTGTCCGCGAATACGGCACTGTTCCGGAGATCGACGCATTCTCGGCGAAACTCAACCAGGTCTGGATGAATCTTCTCGTCAATGCGGCCCAAGCGGTGGGCAATGGCCCGGGTGAGGTACGCGTACGAACATTTGCCGACAACGAGTTGGTGACCGTTTCGATCTCGGATACCGGGCCGGGAATTGCTAGGGAACACATGAACAGAATATTTGACCCATTTTTCACGACCAAGCCAGTTGGAGAGGGATCGGGCCTGGGCCTTTCGATCGCGTTTGGAATTGTCGAACGTCACAAGGGCCGTATTGAAGTGGAAAGCGAAGCGGGGAAGGGCACCACGTTCAGCGTCGTGCTTCCGCAGAATCTCACCCTCACGACCGAGGTCCGCCAATCGAATTGACCTTAACTACATCCGCCGCGGATGCGATCCACACCCAGAACGACCGAGGAAGCAAAATGCAATATAAGATACTGTTCGTAGATGATGAAACCGCCAACCTTCGGCTGCTTGAACGGCTGTTTCGAAACGCTTATGACGTCTTTACCGCCGATTCTGCAGCGGAAGGGCTGAAATTGCTGGAAGTTCACGACATTGCTTTGATCGTTTCCGACCAAAGAATGCCCGGCACGACGGGACTTGAGTTTCTCAAGATCGCTGCGGAAAGGCGGCCGCAAACCGTTCGGATAATCCTGACCGGCTACACCGATGCGAACGACCTTGTCGATGCAATAAATTCGGGCGTAGTTTACAAATACGTAACCAAGCCGTGGGTCAACGAAGAGCTCAAGCAAACGGTGAACCGAGCACTCCAGCACTATGAGAGCACGCGGGCGATGCGGCGGCTTCAGATCGAAACCGAGCGATTAAGGTCACGGTTGATCGCGGCCACAGAAGGCTGTGTTGATGTCATACTCACCCTGCTAGAAAAAGATCATCCTCAACTCCGCGAGCATTCGGAGCGAACCGCAGAGGTCACGGCCCTGGTTGCGGAACGGTTCCCGGAGATCGAACTGGGATCACGCGATACTCTCCGCGCGGCGGCATTGCTTCACGAGGCCGTATTGTTTAGGGCTCCAAAGCATCTTGTACGCAACGGCGGGTCCGGAACGCAGACTGACAACACAGTATTAGCTGACGCTCTCGAGGCAGGAGCGTCAACATTCGAACTTGTGCCGGAACTTGCCGAGGCCGCCGGGGCGCTCCGATTTCTACAAGAGCGCTATGACGGATCGGGCCTGCCGTCAGGCTTTTCGGGCCCGCAGATCCCGCTGATGACAAGGATCATTTCGGCCGTGAGTTCCTATGATCTACTTCGTCACCCACTTTCAAACGCCATACCTGCCGACCACGATCAGGCCGTGAATCTGCTTCGGTGCGAGGCGGGAACACGCTTCGACCCCGAAGTGATCGACGCCCTGGCAGAGGCCTGCGCGGAGACAAGCCTCTACTGCCATTCGGAAGAGTTGCTGATCCTTTCCTGATTCCAAAACGTCATGGAAGTGACGAACCCGTAACAGCATTACGGCGCGTTCATGTTGGACCCCTTTGTTGTGTTAGTGTTCGAATTGGCGTTCGCATTTGTATTCGCGTTTGCCTTGGGGCCCGAATTCATATTCGAACTTCCACCAATACCCGGACAGCCGGGCGGGTCATTCGCACACTGTCCATTTGGACACGGAATTTGTGGTGACTCACAGAAGTTCCACTCAAAGCCTCCTGACATCGGAGCGACATCTGCAGCGCTGGTGATAGCCCCGGGAACGAATCGTACACGCTGGATGCAGGAAGCCTTATCCAGATAGCCATCGATGATATCCAGAATGCCCTCGAGCTTCGAGTTTCCTTTCTCGTCCTTGCCGCTAACCGTTCCTTTGAAAACGAGCTCAATGATCCCATTGTTGTTGACTGCCCAGAATCGGAAAGTCGGCGGCTTGCCGTTCTCGCCCTCGAATTGGGACCTGAACTTTGGGTCGTCAGTAAAACGCTTTGCGATCCGCACATTCAATTCGCGAACTTTTTCGTCGGCGGTCGCAAGATCACAGGCACCGTCCTTAGCAGTATCGGTCTGAGACGGTGAGCCATTTGCAATATTCTGAGGTGCGTTGTTTGGTGAGTTGGCGGGCCCGGCAGTGCCACATCCAATGTTGGCCAGCCAGGCGGCAAAAAGTAATACGGTCAAGACGTTCCGGATGGTCTGATTTTTCATATTCTAGCTCCACTATTTTATTTCGCCAGCATAGATATCAGGTTGGTACGGGTCTGTTTGCCGAAGACGATCGATCTGCCGTTAGGTGACCATGCAAGGCTTGAAAGCATATCCTTAGGATCATTTTCGAGCAGTAATCGTTTTGGCGTACCGCCATTGACCGGTACGGTCCACAGTGCTGTCATGTTGTCCCGACGGGTGACAAACGCGAGTGTCGAACCGTCGTGGGAAAGGTTTATATTGTGAAAATAGGCGTCGGTCAGAGTGTTCACCTGTTTCTGAACGCCAGTTTCCAAGGAAACTGAATAAATACCGATCGAAGGCGCGACCAAAGTCAATCCAGTCGGGTCGGAGCGACGCGCAAACAAAACTTCCGTGCCGCCATTCACCAGTCCAAGCAGCCTGAACGACTCGTCAGATTCGATCAGTGTCCGCTCCGCAGAAGTGCTCGGATCGAGGATCGCTATCCGATATGCCCTGTTCGTCGGGTTAGCGTTTAAGGCAGTTGATGCGGCAACAACCACCCGGTGTCCGTCAGGTGTCCACACCGGACTTGAATACGCCGCGGTCTTGTCGCCGTTCGCCGAAACCTTCACGACCGAGGTTGAGCCAACGGTCGCAATGTATATGTTTATTACGCCGTCCACAGTGGCGGCATATGCCAGCGACGTTCCATCGGGCGACCAGCTAAGGTAATTGGTGCCCACCTTTAAGTAAGGTGTCTCGGTGTAGTCGGGAGCGAAAAGGCCTGCATCCACGATCTTTGAGGCTTCGTCGCCGCTCGGCCTGACGCGCCAAAGCCCGATCTGTTCGTTCTCTCGCTTGAAATATGCGATCCACTTGCCATCGCTGGACCAGGACGGAGAGAATCCTGTTTGCGCGATAACGCGAGAACCGCCTGAGCCGTCGGCGGCCGATATGCTGATCGATCCGCGGTGCGGCCGCCCAACCTGGCGCACGGATTGAAATACGACGTTCTTTCCGTCTGGCGAAACGTCCGGCCAATATTCTGCAGCGGTCTCACCGGAGACCAATTTCTCAACGCCATTATCAATGCTCACGCTCCAGAGGTCGGACGTCTCGCTGACCGAACCGTAGAGAATGCGTGAATCATCCGCGGCAACGTCCTGAACGAAAAGGTCGGTGCCGCTGGCGGATATCTGTCGGGGTTCGGCCATCCCAAGGCCCGCCTCAAATAGTTGAAACACTCCGGCATCCGACCGGCTGAATAGCACCCGCTTGTTGTCGGGCCGCCATACCAGGTAGTCTATTTGGTCGTTCGCGGTCGCGATCTCGGTTCGGTTCACGGAGCCAACCTGCTCGATATAGACCTTCCAGATCGCGCCTTCCTGGATGGAGTAGGCAATGGTCGACTCGTCGGGAGACAATTCGATCGTACGTGGCTTGAGGCCGCGGGCGGCAAAGTCGGTCAGCTTTGTCTTTTCGCCGCTGTTCTCGTCAAATGCAAATAGTTCCTTTGAATCCTGAACATAGATCTTGCCGCTTTTCGCCCAACGAAGGACGCGGGCCCCAATGCCGAGCCCGCCGGCAATTTCGATCTGTTCACCGCCGGTAAACGACGTACGCCAGATACCCGTATTCGCACCTCGTTTCGAGTAGAACGCGATCTGCTGTCCATTCGGCGACCAAACCGGATATTG
>WBZY01000362.1_pt1 | contig 34697 bp, 31 predicted proteins | sample 5204191 | NCBI WGS metagenome assembly WBZY01 (sample SAMN12344363, study PRJNA552823) | activated sludge metagenome | biome: Activated sludge suspended growth; feature: Anammox Sidestream; material: Wastewater; isolation source: activated sludge from anammox sidestream of wastewater treatment...
GCCAGGCGGTGAAGAAGCCGCGGCGCCTCCAATCGTTATACACACATCGCTGTCGAGCCCCCGCAGCCCCGGTGCCACGTGCAACCCCGTGGCCCGCACGCCGAGCACTTCGGGTACCGTCCCCGCCCGTGACGACGCCCGCCGCGAGTCCGGCCCCCGCCCTGCGCGCCTCGAGCCCGCCGCCCGCCGGGCGCCTCGCGCTCCCGGTGCTGCTCGCGTACTCGGCGGCGCAGTTCGGGCTGTCGGCCTCCAACACGCTGGTCGCCACGCAGCTCCCGTTCTTCTACGTGGACACCCTGGCCCTGCCGCCGGCCCTGTTCGGACTCGTGATGCTGATCACGAAGGCCGTCAACGCCGTCTCCGACCCGCTCATGGGGCACCTGACCGACAACACGCGCCATCGCTGGGGCCGGCGCCGTCCCTGGCTCGCGCTCGGCGCCCCACCGCTCGCGCTCGCCACCTGGCTGCTCTTCGCTCCGCCCGACCGCACCGGCGAGGCGCTCTTCGGCTGGCTGCTCGTCACCTTCGTGGCCTGCCTGACCTTCCGCAGCATGGTGGAGACGCCCTACCAGGCGATGGCGCCGGACCTGACCGAGGACTACGACGAGCGCACCCGCCTCGCTGCCTGGCGCACCACGATCGGCATGATCGGCGACATGCTGGGTGCGATCACGCCGATGCTGCTGCTCGCGCTCTGGCTGCCACGCGCGACCTTCGCCACCGCCGGCTCGGGCATCGCGCTCGTGATCCTGGTGGGTGTCGTGATCGCGCTGGTCGGGGTTCGCGACCGGCCCGCACACGCCGCCGGACCGCGGGTGCCGATCGGCGAGAACCTGCGGCGGATCGTGTCGTTCCCGCTCCGCAACCGGCCCGCCGGGATCCTGATCGTCTGCTACGCGGCCTCGGTCTTCGCCACCACCACACCGGTCTCGGTGTTCCGCTTCCTCGACCGCTACGTCTTCACGGCCACCGGTCTGGAGGGCACCGCGCTCGGTGGCGTGATCGCACGGATCGGACCCGCCGCCTTCCTCGACATCGCAACGATCGTGGCCTACTTCGCGGGGGTCTTCCTGTCGGCGCCGCTGTGGACGCGGGCGATGCGCTCCCGCGACAAGAAGCACGGCTACGTCTTCGCCTTCGTGTACCTCGGGGTCGTGACCTGCGGCGTCTTCCTGATCCCGCGCGAGCTCGGCATCCTGTTCCCGGCGCTGAACCTGCTGGTGGGCGCCGGCGCGCTGGGGCTGTGGATGCTGCCCGGGGCGATCGGGCCCGACGTCCTCGAGTGGGAAGAGCTCCACCACGGCCGCCGGCACGAGGGCGGCTTCTACGGGATCTGGATGCTGGTCCAGAAGATCGGCGCCGCCGTGGCGCTCTTCGCGATGGGACTCCTGCTCGACGCGATCGGCTTCGCGCCCGGCCGCGAGCAGGGCGCCGGCACGCTGCGCGGGATCCGCTTCCTGTACGGGGGCATGCCGCTGCTGGTCGCCCTCGCCGCCGCCCTGCTCTTCTCGCGCTACCCCCTGACCCGCGAGGTCTACGCCGACGTGCAGGAGCGGCTCGCCGCGCGCCGGCGCGGCGAACCGGAAGCGACGCTACGTTCCTGACCCCGGGTCATCCGAGGAGAAGCGCCCCATGGACTGGAACTTCGCGGACCTCTTCGAGCTCGTCGCCGACACCGTCCCCGACCGCCGGGCCCTCGCCCACGGCGTCGCCGGGCCGACCCGCACCTGGCGCGAGCTCGACCGCAACGCGAACGCGCTGGCCCGCCACCTCGCGCGCAGCCACCAGCCGAACGACAAGCTCGCGATCTACGCCTACAACCGGCCCGAGTTCATCGAGACCCTGCTCGCCGCGCTGAAGGCCCGGCTGGTCCCGGTCAACGTCAACTACCGCTACCGCGAGGAGGAGCTCGTCTACCTGCTCGACAACGCCGACGCCACCGCCGTCGTCTACGAGGCCGAGTTCGCCGACCGGATCGCGAAGGTGCGCGACCGGCTGCCGAAGGTCCGGGAATGGATCGAGATCCAGGACGGCGACGCGGCAGGCGCATCCGCGATCCCTTACCAGGAGATCGTCGGCGCGGGGACCGACGAGCGCCTCGACGTCCGGCGCGACCCGGCCGACCTGATCTTCATGTACACGGGCGGCACCACCGGCATGCCGAAGGGCGTGATGTGGGAGCACCGCGCGCTCTACCACTCGCTCGGCGGTGGCGGCAACGTCGTGCTCGGCGAGAAGGCGAGCGAGAGCCCGGCCGAGCACGCCGGGCGCGTCGCCCAGGAGGGGCGCGCGCAGCGGCTGCTCCCGGCCTGCCCGCTGATGCACGGCACGGGGCTCTTCACCGCGCTCAACGCCCTCGGCGGCGGCGGCACGATCGTGACCAGCGCGAGCAAGGCGCTGGACGCCGAGGAGCTCTGGTCGACGGTCGAGGCGCGTGGGGTCAACGCCTGCTCGATCGTCGGCGACGCCTTCGCGAAGCCCATGCTGAAGGCGCTGCAGGAGAATCCGGGCCGCTGGGACCTGTCGAAGTTCCTGCTCATGGTGTCGTCGGGCGTGATGTGGAGCCCGCCCGTCAAACAGGCGCTCCTCGAGCACATCCCGCACGCGCTGCTCTACGACTCGTTCGGCTCGAGCGAGGCGGTGGGCTTCGGCGTCGAGCTGACGACGAAGACGAGCACGGTTTCGCTCGGCAAGTTCCGGATCGGGCCGAACTGCAAGGTGTTCACTCCCGAGGGCAAGGAGGTCGAGCCGGGCAGCGGCGAGCCCGGCTTCATCGCCCGCTCCGGCCCGATCCCGCTCGGCTACTACAAGGACGAGAAGAAGAGTGCCGAGACCTTCAAGACCTACCAGGACCGCCGCTGGTCGATCCCCGGTGACTGGTGCACGGTCAACGCCGACGGCACGATCGTGCTCCACGGGCGCGGCTCGGTGTGCATCAACACCGCCGGCGAGAAGGTCTACCCCGAGGAGGTCGAGGAGGCGCTGAAGACCCATCCCGCCGTCGCCGACGCGATCGTGGTCGGAGTGCCCGACGAGAAGTGGGGCGAGGCGGTGACCGGCGTGGTCCGCCTCGAGGCGGGGCGGAGCACGAGCGAGGAGGAGCTGCGCACGCACGTGCGCGAGCGGCTCGCCGGCTACAAGACCCCGAAGCGGATCGTCTTCAGCGAGGCCACGCTGCGGGCGCCGAACGGCAAGGCGGACTACAAGGGCGCGAAGGCGCTGGCGCTCGGAAGCTAGGCCCCGAGGGCACCCGGCGAAGAGGGCGCCTGCTCACGACGGTCAGCGCCCGAGCGCGGCGGCGCGCAGCTGTGCCTGGCGCGCGTAGTCGATCGCCTCACCCAGCACACGCGCCGTCTCCTGGGGCGCGTGGAAGCCCATGGAGTTCTCGGCGTTCACGAAGTCGAGCCGCCATTGCGCCCGGCGCTGGAGCTCGAGCACCTCCCCGAGCCGGGTGTCGCCGGCGCCCGCAGCCCGGGCGGCGACGATCGCGTCCAGCATGTCGATCTGCGCGACCGCGGCGCGCTCCATCAGTGCGTCGGTGCGGTCCTGGATCGTGGCGACGCGCGCCAGGAGCTCGCTCTCCGCCACCGGATGGCAGGGCTGGCAGGCGCGCGCCACGTTCAGGAGCGGGCTGCGCACCCAGTGGTCGCTCACCTTGAGGGCGCCTTCGCGCTGGTAGGGCATGTGACAGTCGGCGCAGGCGGCTCCGGCGCGGGCGTGGACGCCCTGGCTCCAGGTCTCGAACTCCGGGTGCTGTGCCTTCAGCAGCTCGGCGCCGGTCTCGGCGTGCTGCCAGTCGTAGAAGCGATGGCCGTCGTCGAAGCGGGTAGCGTCGTAGACCGCCTCGATCTGCTCGACGCGCAGGCCCTCGGCCCACGGGAAGAACAAGGTCAGCTTCGGGCCACAGTAGTACTCGACGTGACACTGGCCGCAGGCGAAGGAGCGCAGCTCCTGGCGGGACGCGTCGACGTTGGGGTCGTAGGGGCGCGCGCGGTCGCCGGCGCGCCAGCGCCCGACGCTCGGCAGGTGCGGCACCGGGGCGGAGCCGGCCGCCAGCGCGGCGATGCCCGCGAGGAAGCCAGGGCGCGTCACGCGCAGCGCCATCGTACGCGGATCGTGGCAGTCGACGCAGCTCACCGGGTGCGCGCCGGGCACGTGCTCGAACTCCTGCGTCGCGCCGCGCGCGACGGGGTCCATCGAGCCGGTCGCGACCACCTCGGCGTGGGCCTCCGCGTAGGGGAGCTTGCCCAGCGCCACGAAGCCCTCGTGCACGTTGCCCGCGCCGAGGCGCCGGTAGGTCGGGATCACCGACGCATGGCAGTGCAGACACGCGCCGGGCTGCGGGCGCTCGGTGATGCGTCGGGTCTGCTCCTGGTCGTAGAGCATGTAGGCGTGCCCGCGCCGCTCGCGGAAGTCGAGCGCGAAGGCGTAGCCCGCGAACATCCGCACCAGCCACGGGTCCTTCTCGAGTCGCGACCGGGCCGGCGCGCCCTCGCTGCCGCCGTAGCGTGTCCGGGTCGCATCGGCGGTGCGGCGGTAGGAGTCGTACTGGCGCGGCCAGTTCGTGCCCCACGGCGCCGGATCGGTCGTCTCCTCACCGACCCGCACGAGCTTCAGGTAGGGATCGCGCGCCTCCGCCTTGCGCCGCTCGATGTCGACCAGCAGCGCGGCGATGCCGGCGGCTGCAGCCGCGGCGGCGATCGCCACGCCGGCGGCGAGCCAGGGGGAAACAGAACGCGAAGCGGCCATGCCACCCTCCTATTCGCTCGGTCCGTGTCCGGCGTTGCGGTGACAGTGCACACAGCGCACCTCGTCGGCGCCGGCGGCGTCCCGGCGCGCGGCGGTGATCTCGTGCACGAAGTCGCCGTGGCAGTGGAGACAGGAGGCCTGGAGCGCCGCGGCGTTGCGCGGCGTGATCCGGATCGGCTCGTGGAAGCCCTGGAGCGTGAAGGCCTTGCTGTGATGGAAGCCGTTCAGCCCCTTCGACAGCCACCGGCCGACGAAGGTATGGGGGACGTGGCAGTCGTTGCAGGTGGCGACCGCGTGATGGGGGCCCTTCTGCCAGCCCTCGAACGGCTCGTTCATGACGTGGCAGTTCGCGCAGGCGCGGGGGTCGTCGCTCAGGTACGCGAGCCCCTCGGCGTACCCGAAGGTGAAGGCTCCGAGCCCCCCCACGGCGCCCACGAGAGCCGCCACCGCCAGCCACGAGCGATCCCACCGCCGCATCACGCCCCAAACCTGCCACGACGGCGCCGCAGACGCAGCGGATCGCGCGTGAGAGGGCGGGGCAAGTCTCCGCTGCGGCTGACGATTCAACCCGAGAGCCCGGATCGCCGCATCACCCGGACGGGCGGGGTGGCCACGCGTCCCCGTCCGTTCACGCCTGTCACGAGGCGTTCATCCCCGTGGGGCCGGCGATCCGTGCGAAAACCGGTCTCGGCTAGACTCGGCCGTCGTTCGGAGCGCGTCCCCCGCGCGCCCGAGGAGCCCCCTTGAACCGCCGGATCATCGTCTGCGATGGCGCCGAGCTCGCACGGCTGTGGAGCCGGATCGGAGCGGCGGACAGCGAGGAGCTCACCTGGGTCCCGCGGGAGGATGAGTCGCGCGCCCGGCCCCAGGGCTTTCGCGCCCTCCAGGGGGGGCTGGTCCCCGAGGCGATCGCGAAGCTGAACCCCAAGGAAGGGGACGTCTTCGGGATCGTCTCGGAGGAGCCGGGCTTCGTGCGCCAGGCCGTGGCGGTGCTGAACGACGCGGTGCCACAGGCCCCCGTCCTGGTGCTCTCGGACGAGCTCGAGGCCGGGCAACTCCTGCCGCACCGCTGCCTGCGCCTGGGCCGGCTGCGCTCGCTGATCCGTGACGACTTCGACGAGGAGTTCGACCACCTCGCCAACCTGCGCCGCGTGACCGAGATCCGCGAGCTGCTCGAGCTGCGCGAGAAGATCGCGATCCTGCTCCAGCCCGACCCCGACCCCGACGGCATCGCCTGCGGCGTGGCGCTCCGTGCGCTGCTCGGGCGCAAGAGCACGAGCACGCCGCTGGTCTCCTTCGGCGCGGTGAAGCGGCCCGAGAACCGTGCCATGGTCGCCGCCCTCGGCATCGAGGTGCGCACCGTGACCCCTGCCGAGCTCGCGGAGTTCGACAGCCTGACGCTCGTCGACGTCCAGCCGACGGTCTTCGGCGAGGGCGCACCACCGCACGTGCTCTCGGTGGACGTCGTGATCGATCACCACCCGGAGCGCAGCGGCTACGAGGCGCGCATCCGCGACATCCGGCCGTCCTACGGCGCCACCTCGACGATCCTCACCGAGTACGTGCGTGCGGCGGGCGCGGAGGTCCGGCCCAAGCTCGCGACCGCGTTGCTCTACGGCATCAAGAGCGACACGCAGCTGCTCGGCCGCGAGACCAGCGGCCGCGACATCCAGAGCTTCGCGTTCCTGCACGCGCTGCACAGCCCCGCGCTGCTGCGCCGCATCGAGCGCCCGGCGCTGCCGGTCGGTGGCCTGCGCGCGCTCGGGCGCTCGCTCGCCCGCACCGCCGTCGAGGACGGCATCCACATGCTGGTGCTCGGCCGGGTGCGCGAGGACGTGATCCCGCAGGTCGCGGACCTGGGCCTCCAGGCGGAGGGCGCCGAGTGGTCGGTGGCCGCCGGCATCGTGGGTGGAGACCTGGTCTTCTCGGTACGCAACGTCGGCTACGTGCGGGCTGCCGGCGAGGTGGTGCGGGCCGTCGTCGAGGGCCTCGGCGTGGGGGGCGGCCATCGCACGATGGCCAAGGGCATCATCCCGCTCAAGGCCTTCCGCAAGACCTACCACAAGGCCGACCACGCCACGATCCGCAAGGCCCTCCACGAGGCCTTCGTCCGCGCGATCCACCGCGACGGCGAGTAGCCGCGGTCCCGCGTCGCTCAGCGTCCCTTCGTCAGATCCGACGACGACGTCATCTTCTCGAGCTGCTTGTCGGGCGGCGGCGTCGCGACCAGGTTCCACGATTCGCGGCGCCAGCTGCCGTCCTCGGCGAGGTTCGCGAAGGCCGCCCCCATCGAATCGAGCACCCGCAGCGGCCGCTTCGGGTCGTCGGGCCAGCGCGGGTAGTCGGGACGGTCCTCGCTCCAGCGGCTCGCGAAGACGCCGACGTCGATCGGCTCGTCCTTCGCGTCGTAGGCCATGTAGTAGAGCGGCACGAGCGTCTGGAGGTCGAAGTACCACAGCACGCGCGCCTCGCCGCGCTCGCCGGGCTTGCCCTTGATGCGTCCCTCCAGCACCAGCGCGCGGCGCAGATCCCAACGGTCGCTCGCGAACGAGAGACCCCACGGCCCGAACTCGCGGTTCTCCTCGGCTGGATACATCGGGCTCATGATGTTGATGGGGGCGAGCAGGTCCTGGACGCCATGCAGCTGCCAGTCCCAGAGCAGGGGGCGGATCTCCTGGCCCTCGAAGCCGCTGCGCCGGGTCTGGAGAGTGCCGCCCTCGGCGCCGACGCCGCCGGCCGATACCACGCCGCCGCCCGCGCCGGCCGCACCGCCGCCGACCGTGAGCTGCTGCGCAGGCGCGACGCCCACGCTGAACGAGGGCATGTAGAGGCCTTCGACGTGAACAGCCGGGATCCGCCGCACCCGCCGCCAGGTCGGGAGATAGGCGATCAGGTCGTCGGTGCGCGCGGCCTTCGCGAGCGCGTCTTCGTTGCGGTACTGCCGCCAGGCGAACTCGCGCGCGTTGGTCGGCTCGAAGAAGCGGCCACCAGCGACCCACCAGTTGTCCTTCGCGAACGCGGTGGCGAACCCCTGGTCGGGCAGGTCCGCGCGATGCGTGAGCTGCATCCGGAAGATCTCGCCCTCGAAGGGCTCGGCGCGACCGACGCGACCGAGCAGGTCGACGACCCGGAAGCGCCCGCGGAAGCCCGCACCCTGGTAGCGGGTCGCCGCGTTCCAGGCCCACTTCGTGCCGGCCTGGGGGTCGGCGGGATCGATCGTGTCGGGCGGAAAGGCGAAGCCGGCGCTCCAGCCCGCGAGGCCGCCGTCTCGTGCCAGGGTCGGCGCGGAAGCGGATCCCCGGCTCGCGTCCTGGAAGAAGGCCGGTGGCGAGTAGTCCCGGTAGCAAGGCCCGATCTCGAGGCGCATGCCCTCGTAGAAGAAGCGCTCGCGGTAGTCCCAGAGCGGCTTCGGGAGGAAGCGGCGGAGCGCCTCGACCTGCGCGAGGGCGAGCGCGTCGCCGGGTACCCACGGAAACGACGCCACGGCATCGTCTCCGGCGGCGAAGCGCAGCCCGCCGCCGGGCGTGCAGGCGCCTTCGGGGGGGAGGAACCAGGGGCCGCCAGCGGCCGGCGGAAGCGGCGCGCCCTCCTCCGCCGGCTGCGCCGACATCGCAGGCCAGACGACGAGGTAGAGCAGCGACAGGACGAATCGCAGGGAACGGAGCGTACCGCGCACGAGCCGCCTCCTTCCCGGTCGGATCGATGCCATTCTATCTCTCCGCGGGCACCCCGTGTGGCTGCTCGTACCGGAGGCCATGGATGCTCGAGATCGAGGTGCGGCGCCTGCGGCCCGAGGAGCGCCGGGCGGCGGCCAGCGTCGCCGCGCGCGGCATGCGCGACAACCCGATCCACGTGGCGGCCTTCGGCGCGGACCCCGACCGGCGTGTCGCCGCGCTCGAGCGGCTGTTCCGGGCGCTCTTCGCCGTGGTGCCGGAGCCCCCGCGTGTGGCCGTGCGCGCCGGCTTCGTGGTCGGGGTGTGCGGCGCCGTGCCGCCGGGTGCGTGCCGCATGCCGGCGTCCGCGCTCGCCCGGGCCGCTCTCGCACTCCTGCGCAGTGGTCCTCGCCCCTTCGCGCGGAGCCTGCGCTGGCTCGAGGCGTGGGCCGCGCGCGACCCGCAGGCTCCGCACTGGCACGTGGGGCCCGTCTCCGTCGAGGGCGGGCTCCAGGGCCTCGGCCTCGGGAGCCGGCTGCTCGCGGATCTCGCCGAAGCGCTCGACGCGGGCGGCGCGCACGCCTGGCTCGAGACCGACAAGCCCGAGAACGTGGTCTTCTACAGACGCGCCGGCTTCGAGGTCGCGAAGGAAGCCCGCGTCCTCGACGTCCCCTGCTGGTTCATGGCACGACCGCCCGCCGGACCCCTCCGGCAGCCGTGAAGCCGGAGCCCGCCCGCCCCGCGTCTGCCCCGGGCGGCCTGTGTTACCGTTCGCGCGGCCCCGCGGAGGCACGTCCATGGCCGACTCCCTCGTCATCCCGAGCGTCTCGGCGCTGAAGAGCTTCGTCGGCCAGCGCGTCGGGCCCTCGGACTGGATGACGGTCGGGCAGGAGCAGATCGACGCCTTCGCCCGCGCCACCGGCGACCACCAGTGGATCCACGTCGACGTCGAGCGCGCGCGCCGCGAGTCGCCCTTCGGCGGCCCGATCGCGCACGGCTATCTCACGATCGCGCTGGCCCCCGTCCTGCTGCCCCGGCTCGTCGAGGTGAAGGGCGCGCGGCTGGCGATGAACTACGGGCTCGAGAGGATGCGCCTCCCCGCCCCGGTGCCCGCGGGCGCCCGCGTCCGCCTCAGCGCCGAGCTCAAGAACGTGCGCGAGCTGCCGAGCGGCGCCGCGCACACCACGATCCACCTCGTCTTCGAGGTCGAGGGCGGTGACAAGCCCGTGTGTACCGCCGACGCGATCTACCTCTACTTTCCCTGACCTCCCAGCTCCAGCCGCGGGGCACCCGGCCTCATCCGCCAGCCCCGCCCGCGGCCTCCGCGAAACACCCCTGTAGCACCCGCAGGAACTCCCGCAGCGGATCGGCCGCGAAGCGGCTGAGCTGCGACGCGCCTGGCGCGTCGTCAGCTCCAGCCGCGGGGCACCCGGCCTCATCCGCCAGCCCCGCCCGCGGCCTCCGCGAAGAACCCCTGTAGCACCCGCAGGAACTCCCGCAGCTGATCATGGTGAACCCAGTGGCCTGCGTCGGCGATCGTCGTCGCGTGCGCGTTGCGGAAGGGCTCGATGCGCCCGTCCACGACGGGATCGCTCGCCCAGGAGTCGGCACCCCGCACGAGCAGGGTCGGACACTCGATGCGCCCCCAGAGCGCGCGCATGTCGTCGACGTCGAAGCGGTACGGCGCGAAGGCGCGCACGTAGTTGTCGAACTTCCAGGAGTAGGTGCCGTCCTCGTTGCGGTTGACGCCATGCACGGTGAGATGAAGCGCCTGTTCCTCGGAGAGGAAGGAGTTCTCCTCGCGCATGCGGGCAGCGGCGGCTTCCAGGCTCTCGTAGCGGCGCGGCAGGCGTGCCGCGAGCCCGCGCATCTGCTGCACCCAGTCCTGCATGCGCTCCCAGGGCTGGCGCTCCCGGAGCCGCGCGAGGAGCTTCGGCGGCGGGCCCAGCCCCTCGATCGCGACCAGCTTCGCCACCCGCTCCGGGAACACGCCCGTGTACATCAGGCTCACGGCGCCCCCGAGCGAGTGGCCGACCAGGTGCACGCGCTCCACGCGCAGCGCGTCGATCAGGTTGGCGAGGTCGAGCACGAAGTCCGCGACCGCGTACATGCCGCCGATCGTCCAGCCGCTGTCGCCGTGGCCGCGCAGGTCCGGCGCCACCACGTGCCAGTCCCGGCGCAGCTCGCGCGCCACCCAGTCCCAGTTGCGGGCGTGGTCGCGCCCGCCGTGCACCAGCACGAGCGGCGGGGCGCCCTCGTTGCCCCAGTCCACGTAGTGGAGCCGCAGGCGTTGCGAGACGAAGAAGTGGGAGGTAGGACCGACGATCTCCGACATGCGCCGATGTTGCGGGGCTCCGTGCGCAGCGGCAATGGCCCTCGGTTATCCTGCCGCCGTGCGCATCGCCCTCGCCCAGGTGAACCCCACGGTCGGCGACCTCGCGGGCAACCGCCGGCTCGTCGAGGAGGCCGCCGCCAAGGCGGCGGCGGCCGGTGCGGAGCTGGTGCTGCTCCCCGAGCTGGTGCTGACCGGCTATCCACCCATGGACCTCCTCGAGCGCGAGGGCTTCGTCGAGGACCAGCTGCGCGAGCTCGCGGCGCTCGAGCCCGCCTCGCGGCGCATCGCGATCGCGCTCGGCGCCGTGCTGCCGGTGGAGCCGCACGGCGGCAAGGGGCTCGGCAACTGCGCCGTGCTGCTGGCCGACGGCCGGCGCGCCGCCGTGCAGGCCAAGACCCTGCTGCCGACCTACGACGTGTTCGACGAGAGCCGCTACTTCGCTCCTGCCACGAGCCGCCTGCCGGCGACGCTCGCGGGGATCGCCCTCGGCCTCACGGTGTGCGAGGACGGCTGGGTGGACCGCGTGGCCTACGGCCTCGACCCCACCGGCGAGCTCGCGGCGCGCGGCGTGCGCCTGGTCCTGAACCTGTCGGCCTCGCCCTGGCACCAGGGGAAGCCCGCCGAGCGGCGCTCGCTCTTCGCGGGCCTGGCCCGCCGGCATCGCGTTCCGATCGCGTTCTGCAACCAGGTCGGGGGCAACGACGAGCTCATCTTCGACGGCGGCTCCTTCCTGGTCGACGCCGAGGGCCGGATCCGGGCCTCGCTGCCGCTCTTCGAGCCCGCGCTCGAGGTGCTCGACCTGGACGCGCCACCGGCTCCGATCGCGCCCGACGCGGTCGCCGAGCCGATCGGCGCGGCGCAGCTCGAGGCGGGCCTGGTGCTCGCGATCCGCGACTACTTCCGCAAGCAGAGCCTGCCGCCGGGCGCGGTCGTCGGCCTCTCGGGCGGGATCGACTCGGCGCTGACCGCGCACCTCGCCGTCGAGGCGCTCGGCGCCGATCGCGTGCTCGGCGTGCTGATGCCGGGCCCGTTCTCGTCGCCCCACAGCATCGAGGATGCGCGTGCGCTCGGGTGCGCGCTCGGCATCGAGACCCGGCTCGTCGACATCCGGCCCGTCTACGAGCAGTACCTGCGCGTCTTCGGCGGGCTCTTCGGCGAGCGCGGAGACTACGGGCTCACCCAGCAGAACATCCAGTCGCGGATCCGGGGCGCGATCCTGATGGCGATCTCGAACGAGGAGCGCCGCCTGGTGCTCGCCACCGGCAACAAGAGCGAGCTCTCGATCGGCTACTGCACGCTCTACGGCGACACCGTGGGCGGCCTCGCCGTCCTCGGCGACGTCTACAAGCGCGACGTCTACGCGCTGGCCCGCCACGCCAACCGCCACGGCGAGCGGATCCCGCAGAGCAGCATCGACAAGCCGCCCTCGGCCGAGCTGGCGCCCGGCCAGCGCGACGAGGACGACCTGCCGCCCTACCCGGTCCTCGACGCGGTGCTCGAGCAGGCCATCGAGGGCGGCCGCGGAGCCGACGAGATCGAGCCGCCGCCGGGCGTCGGCCGCGAGGAGGTGCGCCGCATCGTGCGCCAGCTCGACCGCAACGAGTACAAGCGCCGCCAGGCGCCGCTCGTGCTGCGCACGTCCCGCAAGGCCTTCGGCAGCGGACGGCGCCTCCCGATCGTCCACCGCTACGAGGGCTGAGCATGGAGAGCCGCTGGTGCGAGAGCGAGGCCCGCGCCGCCGTCGAGCGCTGGGGAGAGCGCCACGGCGAGGAGCTGGCGCTGCGCGTCTACTCGAGCCGGCTGCTCGGGGCGGACCCGGCGCTGGTGCTGCACGGCGGCGGCAACACCTCGTCGAAGGGCACGCACCAGACCGTCCTCGGCGAGAAGGTCCCGGCGCTGTTCGTGAAGGCCTCGGGCTACGACCTGGCCGCGATCGTGCCGGAGGGGCTGCCCGCCACCGATCTCGCCTGGCTGCGCCGGCTGCGCGCGGTCGAGACGCTCGACGACGAGGCGATGGTGAACGAGCTGCGCGCCGCGCTCTTCGACGCCGCCGCGGCGACGCCGTCGATCGAGACCCTGATGCATGCCTGGCTGCCCGCACGCGTGGTCGACCACACCCACGCGGACGCGATCCTCGCGCTCTCGAACCGTGCGGACGGCGAGGCGTGCCTGCGCGACGCACTCGGAGCGGACGCGATCCTGCTCCCCTACGTGAAGCCGGGCTTCGACCTGGCCCGGGCCGCCGCCGACGCGGCCGAGGCGAATCCCGGCGCCACCGCGATGGTGCTCGTGCAGCACGGGGTCTTCACCTGGGGCGAGACCGCGCGCGAGTCCTACGAGCGCATGATCGCCGTCGTCGATGCGGCCGAGCGCTGGACCGAGCGGCGCCAGACGCGGCCCCTGCGGGTGCGGGGCACGCCCACCGAGCTCGCCACCGCCCGAGCGCGCGCCGCGCGCCTCGCGCCGCTCCTGCGCGGCGCGCTCGCGACCGCGAGCGGGGACCCGGACCGCCCGTGGCGCCGCACCATCCTGCGCCCGCTCCTCGAGCGCGAGGTGCTCGACTTCGTCGACGCCGAGGGCGCCCGGCCGCTCGCGTCGACGCCGCCTCTCACCCCCGACCACCTGATCCGTACCAAGGCGCTGCCCCTCTGGCTCGAGCTGCCGGACGGCGGCGGTCGCGACGACGAGGCGCGGCGCGCCCGGCTGCGGGGCGCGCTGGCCGCCTATGCGCGCGACTACGAGGCGTACCTCGAGCGCCACCGCGCGCTCCTGCCGCCCGGCATCCGGCCCGCCGATCCGATGCCCCGCATCGTGCTGGCGCCGGGGATCGGGGCCGTCTGCGCGGGGCCCGACGCGAAGGCCGCCGGCGTGGTGCGCGACATCGCGCGCCAGACGCTCGCGGTGAAGCGCCGGATCGCCGGTGCCGGCGGCAGCTACGCCGGGCTTTCCGAGCGCGATCTCTTCGAGATGGAGTACTACGCGCTCGAGCAGGCGAAGCTCGGCCGGGCCGTGCGGCCGCGGCTCGGCTCCGAGGTGGCGCTCGTCACGGGCGCGGCGGGAGCGATCGGTGCCGGGATCGTGCGCGGCCTGCTGCGCGAAGGCTGCCACGTCGTGGCCACCGACCTCCCCGGCGCGCGACTCGACGCGCTCGCGGCAGAGCTCGCGAAGGACGCCGGACCGCGCCTCGCCGCGGTTCCGCTCGACGTGACCGATCCTGATTCGGTGTCGGCCGCGTTCGCGGAGGCGGCGCTCGCCTTCGGCGGCGTGGACCTGGTGGTCGCCAACGCCGGTGCTGCCCACGTCGCGCCCCTCGCCGAGCTCTCGCTCGACGCCTTCCGGCGGCTCGAGCAGGTGAACCTCGAAGGCACGCTGCTCCTGCTGCGCGAGGCGGCGCGCCACTTCGCCGCCCAGGCGACCGGCGGCGACGTCGTCCTCGTCTCCACGAAGAACGTCTTCGCGCCCGGCGCGGGCTTCGGCGCCTACAGCGCCACCAAGGCTGCCGCCCACCAGCTCGCCCGGATCGCGAGCCTCGAGCTCGCGCCGCAGGACGTGCGCGTGAACCTGGTGGCGCCCGACGCCGTGTTCGGCGACGCGCTGCGCCCCTCGGGCCTGTGGCAGGAGGTCGGGCCCGCGCGCATGCGCGCGCGCGGGCTCGACGCGGCCGGACTCGAGGCCTACTACCGCGACCGCAACCTGCTGAAGGCGCGCATCACGCCCGAGCACGTCGCCAACGCGGTCGTCTTCTTCGCGACGCGCCAGACGCCGACCACCGGAGCGACGCTCCCCGTGGACGGCGGCCTCCCGGACGCCACGCCGCGCTGATCGGCTCGGACTAGGCCGTGGCGGGGGCGGGCGCGTCCGTCACCGCGCGCACGTTCTCGGCGCGTGCGCCGCGCGGGCCCTCCTGCACCACGTACTCGACCGCGTCGCCCTCGTTGAGCGCGTCGTAGTCGCCGGCGTTCAGGCCGGAGCGGTGGAAGAAGACCTCCTTGCCGTCGTCTCCCCGGATGAAGCCGAAGCCGCGGTCGCGGACCATCTTCTTGATGCGGCCGCGGGTCTTCGGACCCGTCGGCACGGCGGCCGCGGGGCGGCGGGCACGCGAGCGGCCGCGGCCGGCGCTGTAGCGGTCGCTCGCGATGAACTCCTGGCGGAACAGGTCGACCGGCACGAGCAGGTCCTGGAACTCGGAGTTGTCGGGCGAGAGCAGGACCTCCTCCTCGCCGAGGTCCGCAACCGTGTAGCGGAGGCCGGTGTTCTTGTGGGTCACGCGGCTGCCGGTCTCGATCGTGTCGAGCTGGAGCATCGGGCACCTCCCCCCGCAGGGGTCGGCCGGAGAGGAGCGCCAGGGCGGTGGGAGACCGGCTGGAGCGCGTCGGGCCGCAGAGTCGGGGAACTGCGCGCCGGGGGGAACCGGTCGCGGAGAGCTGCGCAGGATAGGGCAGCCCGGAAACGTGTCAAACCTTCGTGGTGACGCGGGTTTGGGCTTCTCCGAGGAGCTGGCTACGCTGGTCCGTTCCGAGCCGTCCCCGGAGGTCCGCGTGCGTCATCGAGCGGTGTTCTTCGACCTCGGCGGGACCCTCTTCAGCTACGGCTCGATCAACGCCCACTTCGACCGGGTGCTCGAGGAGATGGCGCGCGGCCGCGGCGTCGCCGCGCCGCTCGACGAGCTGCGGCGCGCCTACCGGATCGCGATGGCGACCACGATGGCGAGCTGGGCGAGCCGCCCGTACTACCTGCACCGGGATCTCTTCGGCGAGGCCCACGCCCGGTTCCTGCGCAGCCTCGGCGTCGCCGCGGAGCCCGAGGACGCGGACGTCCGCTTCTCGCAGGGCCGGGTCCTCGGCGAGCCCGAGGTGGCGCCCCGGCCCGACGCCGCCGAGACGCTCTCCGGGCTGCGCGCGCGCGGCCTCCACGTCTCGATCGTGAGCAACATCGACGACGACCAGCTCGCGGCGATCTGGAGCCGGCTCGGGCTCGAGGCGCACGTCGACGCGATCACGACCAGCGAGGAGGCGCGCTCCTGCAAGCCCGACGCGCGCATCTTCCGGCTCGCGCTCGAGAAGGCGGGCGACCCGGCGCCGGAGTCGGTGCTCTTCGTCGGCGACTCCCCCTGGCACGACGTCGCGGGCGCGAACGCGCTCGGCATGACCAGCGTCCTGATCGGGAGCCCGCCGCCCGAGGGCGCCCCCGCCCCGCACCACGTGATCGGGAGCCTGCGCGAGCTGCTCGCGATCGCGAGCGGCTGAGGGAAGGGAGCGGCCGGCGGCACCCGCGCGGCAGCGGCCCGGAGGCAACCGCGCCTTCAGTAGTAGGGGCAGCGCGTCCGGTGGCGGGGGTATGCCTTGATCTCGGGACGCTGCCCGCGCTGCCAGAGCGCCATGTCGATCTCGTGCGCCGTTGCGCGGCCGCCACCGGCGCGGATCGCGGCAACGAGGCCTTCGACGGCATGGACGCCGGCCGCCCGGATCTCGACCTCCTCGGGCGAGCCGGCCTCGAGCGGCTCCCCGGCGTCGATGCGCGCCGCGAGCGCGGGCGCGTAGACGAGCACGCCCTCGCGGCGCAGCACGTGCGGGACCAGGTTGTCGGCGAAGCAGGTGAGCTCGTCGAGGTCCTGGAAGCGGCCCGGGCCCTCGGCCGCGAACGCGATTGCGAGGTCGGCGACGGTGATCTGGGCGCGCTTGTAGAAGGGCACCGGGAAGCCGTCGTAGCGGGAGACGTCGCGGTAGAGCGGCATCTCCGCGAGCGCCTCCACGAGCCGGGCGCCGCAGCCAGCCGCCGTCTCGACGAGTGCTTCGAAGCGGCCACCATGCCGGGCGGTGAGCAGCGTGCCGAGGTCGTTCAGCGCGCGCGCGAAGAGCGCCATCAGCTCCGCCACCTCGGGATCCTCGAGCGACTGGCCCGTGACGGCCGCAAGATCGCCCGGGGTGAGCTTCCCGAGCTCGGCGGCGCTCCAGGGGCCCGCTTCGTCGAAGCGGTCCTTGAGCCCCATCGCGACGGTGTAGTAGCCGGAGAGGCCCGGGCGTTTGCGCAGCTTCGGGAACCAGCCGCTCCCGAAATTCACGGCGTCGAGCGTGAGCACGTAGGCAAGCCGTGAGGCAGGGGTCCCGACGTGATGGGCGACGGGGTCCCAGGCCGGCGGTGGCGGCGGGGTCGCGAGCAGGCGGCCGGCGAGCGCCGCCAGCGCGGCCTCGTCGATGCGCGCGCTCCGGGCACGCTCCATCACGCGGGCCGCAGCGGCCCGTACCTCCGCGAAGACGCTCATGGGCCGGGACCGTGGAGCGGGCTCACGGCGGGAGCCCGCGCAGGGCCAGGGCGCCGGGCAGCAGCTCGAAACGCGCCGGCAGGCGCCCGAGCGGCTCACCGTCCACCTCGATGCACACGACGGTCTCGGAGCAGAGGGGCTCGATCGCGACGTGGACGCCCCGATGGCTCGCGACATCGGGAAGCGACAGGTGGCGGCCGTCGTAGAGGAGCGGCAGGTGGCGCAGGAGTCGGGCCCGCGAGGTCCCGCGGATCGAGATCACGTCGAAGAGGCCGTCGTCGGGTCGCGCCGCGGGGGCCACGCGCATGCCGCCGCCGAAGTGCGAGCCGTTGGCGACGGCGGCGAGGTCGAGCGGTCCCTCGTGCACGACCGTGCCGTCGACGCGGATCCGGACCGGCGCCGCCTGCCAGCGCGCGATTGCGCGCAGCGTGCCGATCAGGAACGAGAGGCGGCCGCCGAGCGCCTTGGGAGCGCGGTTCACCAGCTCGGTCACGAGGCCCGAGACGCCGGCGCTCGCGATGTTCACGAAGTGGGTGGTGGCGGGCTCGCCACGCCGGTCGTGGAAGGCGATGCGGCCGGCGTCGATCCGGCGGGCCTTGCCGGCGGCGATGCGTGCGATGGCGGCGTCGAGGTCGCCGGACAGGCCGAGGCCCCGCACGAAGTCGCCGCCCGTGCCGAGCGGGAGCGGCGCGATCTCGGCGTAGCGGCCGAGCCCCGCGCCGAGCAGGCCCGCCGCGGTCTCCGAGAGCGTGCCGTCGCCGCCAGCCACGACCACGAGCTCGACACCGGCCCGCACGCCCTCGCGCGCGATCCGCTCCGCATCGCGCGGACCGCGCGTCGCCTCCACCTCGAGCGGCCCGAGAGCCTGGCGAAGCTTCGCCTCGACCCCCGGCCAACGCCGCGCCGTCGCCCCCGCGCGGCTGCGGGGGTTCACGATTGCCAGGATGCGCATCGCGGTAGCTTAGGGGACAGACCCGGCGATCCGGCGATTCTCCTTGAGAATCGCCGGATCGCCGGGTCTGTCCCCAAATCGCCGGATCGCCGGGTCTGTCCCCTAGGCGACGGCGCGCGCAGGAGGGGTGGCGGCGATCTGGTAGCGGCGGCGGACGGCGGCGGCGTAGGTGGAGGCTTCGGCGCGGGTGCGCTCGGCGTCCCAGCCGAGCGCCTCGCCGGCGACGGCGGCGAGGCGCGAGAGCTCGGGCAGGCCCTGCCCTTCCGCGAAGAGCGCCAGGCGCACGCGGTGCTCGAGCACGTCGCACAGCGAGGCGGCGCACTCGGTGCGGAAGGCCCAGGGGATCTCGGCGTAGAGGTAGCGCGAGCGCCCGATCGGGCGCCGCCATGCCTCGGGCGCCGCTGCGAGCAGCGCAAGTGACTCCTCGCCCCAGGCGCGCACCAGATGCTCGGCGCTCCGCGGCGAGAGGCGGTGGCGCCCGCGCAGCTCCTGCTCGAGCGCCGCCGCGTCGAAACCGTCGTCGCGCAGCGCCATCCCGAAGGTGCGGCTCGGCCCGGCAGCCCGCCGGCGCTCGGCCGGAAGCCGGCGCAGCGCGCGCTCCACCGCCGCCTCGCCCATCGCGCGGAACGTGGTGAGCTTGCCGCCCGCCACCGACAGGAGGCCGCTCGGCGACTCCTCGATCTCCGCCTCGCGCGACACGTCGGAGGGCGGCGCATCGGCATCCTCGTCCGCAACCAGCGGGCGCACGCCCGCCCACACGCTGCGGATGTCGTTGGTGGTGAGGACGGCGCTCGGGAAGGCTGTGTTGGCCGCCGCCAGCAGGTAGTGCACCTCGTCGATCGTGACCACCGGCTCGTCGATCTCGTCGCTGAAGGTGTCGGTGGTGCCGATCATCAGCACGTCTTCGAAGGGACACACGAAGAGATGCCGGCCGTCCTCCCCTTCCAGCGCAACGGCGCCCCGCGTGTGCAGGCGCTGGCGCGGGATCACGAGATGCACGCCCTTGGCCGGACGCACGTGTACCGCGCGGGCGCCGGCGTCGAGCCCGCGCACGCGCGCGATCCCGGGCCCCGCCGCGTTCACCACCACGTGGGCGCGGATCGCGAGCGTCCGGCCCTCGAGCCGGTCGTGCACCCGCGCGCCGGCCACGCGCCCGCCGTCCCGCAGCAGCTCGACGACCTCCGCGTGCGGCGCCGCGTCACCGCCGAGCCGGCGCGCGTTCTTCAGCGCCTCCAGCACGAGCCGCGCGTCGTCGGCCTGGGCGTCGTGGTAGAGACCGGCAGCGCGCAGCCCGTCGAGGCGCACGTCGTGCGAGTACTCGGCGACCTCCTGCCGCGACAGCATCCGGAAGCTCGCCTCGGGGCGGAAGCTGGCGAGCGCCGAGTAGGCCCAGAGCGCGGCGCGCACCTGCCAGGGCGCGATCTTGCCACCCACCCACGACGGGAACAGGAAGGGCAGCGGCCGCACCAGGTTCGGATTGAGCCGTGCGAGCTGGTCGCGCTCCCGGCACGCCTCGCGCGTCACCCCGACGTGTCCCTGGGCCAGGTAGCGGAGCCCACCGTGGATCATCTTCGAGGAGCGGCTCGAGGTGCCCGAGGCGAAGTCGCCCCGCTCGACCAGGAAGGCGCGCAGCCCGCGCGCCGCCGCCTCGCGCACGACGCCCGCCCCGCAGATACCGCCCCCGATCACGAGCACGTCGACGCCGTCGCGCTCCGCCTGTGAGAGCGCGGCCCGGCGCTCGTCGAGGCCCCACGCGGCGGTGCTCACAGGAGCTTCCCCGGGTTCATGAGCCCGCGCGGGTCGAGCGCCGCCTTTGCCGCGCGCAGCGCCGCCAGCGCCAGGGTCCCCCGCTCGCGCGCCAGCCACGCGGCGTGATCGGTGCCGACACCGTGGTGATGGGAGATCGTGCCTCCGGCGGCCACGATCGCGTCGCTCACGTCGCGCTTGATCGCGGCCCACTGCTCGAGCGGGCGCGCCTCGTCGAGGGGCCAGAGCGCCGTGAAGTAGAGGCAGGCGCCGTCGGGGTAGCCGTGCGAGAGATGCCCCATCGCCAGCCCCGATCCGGCATGGACGCCGAGCGCGGCGTGCAGGGCATCCGTCACCACTCGATGTCCATCCGCAACGCGACTCCAGGGAAGCGCCGTCTCCATGGTGTCGACGGCGACACCGTGGTCGAGCAGCCACTCGCGCAGGTAGGGCGTGCGGAAGCGCTCGCGCCGCCACGCGCGACCCGGCGCGCTTCCCAGCGGGAGCCCGCCGTGGCGCCAGGCGATCGCGCGTGCGCTCCGCAGTGCACCGCGCACGCGGCCGGGCTCGCCCTCGGCGCCGTAGAGGAGCGTGCAGCGTCCGGAGCCCCAGCCCGCGCGAGCCGCGAGGCCGAGCGCGGTGGCGGCTGGGTCGACCCGCCGCATGGGGTCGCGGCGCAGGAGCAGGGAGAGCTCCGTCTCGGCGGCATCCGACAGGCGCGCCATCGTGAGCGACAGGCCGGCTCCGTGCATCGCGCGCACGGCGGCGAGCCCGTCCGCCCAGTTGCGGAACAACGCTCCGCGGATCACGGAGGCCCGCGGCGCCGGCCGCACCCGCAGCGTCGCCTCGACGATCACGCCCAGCACGCCCTCCGAGCCGAGCACGAGATGGTTCCAGTCGGGCCCGGTGGCCGAACGCGGCACTTCGATCGTGCGAACGACACCCTCCGGCGTCACCATGCGCACGGACACCAGGAGGTCGTCGATCCCGCCGTAGCCGTCCGACTGCTGCCCCACCGAACGGGTCGCGATCCAGCCACCCAGGGTCGAGTGCTCGAAGGACTGCGGGAAGTGGCCGAGCGTGAGCCCCTGGCTTGCGAGCGCCGCCTCGAGCGCGGGGCCGTCGATCCCGACCTGGAAGGTCGCCGTGCCGCTCTCGCGATCGAGGCGCAGGAGCTCGTCCAGGCGGGTCGTGTCGAGCGCCAGCGCACCCGCCTGGCCGGGGCCCGTGCGGGGCTCGACGCCCCCCACCACGCTCGAGCCACCGCCGAAGGGGACCACCGCCAGGTCCGTCTCGGCCGCGATGCGCAGCACGGCGGCCACGGCGCCCTCGTCGCGCGGGTAGAGCACCGCCTCCGGGAAGCGCTCGATCTCGCCCCGGCGCAGCCGGAGCAGGTCGGGCAGGCTGCGCCCGAGCGCGTGGGTGAGGCGCTCGAAGGCGCTGGTGCGCACGAAGTCCTCGCCGCAGGCGGCGCGCAGCTGCGCGAGGACCGCTGGCGTGAGCTTGCAGGGCGGCGGCCGCACGGCATCGAGCTCGATCGGCGCCGGTGCACGCGAGAGGGAGCGCCCGAGCCGGCGGCCGAGCTCGGCCAGCAGCGCCTGCTCCCGCGGGCCGGAGAGCTCGATCGACTCGCCGAGCCGACCCCACCCGTTCCAGCGCAGGTTCTCGCGCGCGATCGTCACGGCGCTCCCTCCGCCGGAGCGCGCGGCGGGCGGTGCGCCCCGGGACCGATCACGCCGGCTTCCTCGAGCCGCGTCACCTCTGCGAGGATGCGCTCCTCGCTGTAACGCAGCATCTCCTCGATCCGGCGCCGCGCGGCGTCGGGATCGCGCTGCTCGACGGCCGCCAGCAGCGCACGATGGTTCTGCATCGAGCGCGCGGGATCGCGCTCCGCGTTGTAGTAGAGCGGGCCCAGCCGGGCCACGAGCTTCGTGAAGAGGTTGCCGACGAGCTGGTAGAGCAGGTTCCCGGTGGCTTCGCTGAGCAGCGCGTTCCAGCGCAGGTCGATCTCGAGGGCCCGCTTGGGATCGCTCCCTTCGGCGGCCTCCTCGTCGAGCAAGGTGCGCGCGCGGGCGAGCTGCGCCTCGCTGCGGTTGCGCGCGGCCAGCTCGACGACCTGGAGCGTGATGTTCCGGCGGAAGAGCAGGAGCTGCTCGAGCAGCGCGCGGGTCACCACGGCGGGATCGCGCAGGAGGCCCTCGATCACCTGGAGGGCCGAGGACGCCGAGAGCGGCTGCACGAAGGTGCCCTGCCCGTGCCGGACCTCGACCAGCTCCAGGAACTCGAGCCGCTTCAGGGCCTCGCGCACCGACGCCCGGTTGACACCGAAGGCCTCCGCCAGCTCGCGCTCGTTCGGGAGCCGGGCGCCGGCCGCGACCGCTCCCGAGATGATCTGGGAGCGGAGCTGCTCGAAGACCCGGTCCACCCGCGTCTCGGCTCCCACCGGCTCCACGCGCATCCTGGACTCCTTCTCACCCAGACAGGTCGGCGGAACGATCAACCGACATCCGATGTCGGAGGTCGGACCACAGGTTGTCGCATGATCGAAGCGGCTGCCAGGGCCGGAGCGCGAAGAGCCGGCTCCACCGGCTGCCCTGCTGTCGCGCGCGCCCCCCACCGATCGATGGCGAGCACGTTCGCAATCCCGAGCTCGCAATCCCGAACTGGGCCTACCGGGCCCCGCCGGGCCGGCCGGACGCTAGTCGCGAGGACTGGATTCGCAGCCCGCGCAGACCCCTTCGGCCACGATGCGATAGTGCTCGACCGAGAACCCGTGGCCTACCCCTGCGGGGATCGCGACCGGGAACCACTCGGACGGCACGTCTTCGAGACACCCGCAGCGCCGGCAGACGAAGTGCTGGTGCGGCTCGGGATTCGCGTCGTAGCGGGCCTCCCCGCCCGGGCCGGGGGCCGGGACGTCGGCGAGGACGCCCAGCTCGCGCAGGAGCGCGAGCGTGCTGTAGACGGTGGCCCGGCTCGCCAGCGGGAACTCGCCGGTGAGGCTCTCCAGGACCTCGGCTGCGGTCCAGTGCCCACCCCGCTCGGCCAGGTGGCGCAGGATCGCACGCCGCTGCGGGGTCAGCGAGAAGCCCCGTCTCCGGAGCAGGCTCTCGATCTCTTCGGCGGTGCGGCGCATGGCCCCACAGTCTAAGGCGTCCGGCCCGCGCGACCAACCCGGGCGTCCGGGCCTCGCCGGGGCAGCTCAGGCGGCGTCGTCGGAGCCGGGATCCGGGAAGCGATCCCGCAGCCAGCCGGCGAACAGCCGACACGCGTCGGTGAAGGTGAAGATGCCCACCAGCTTGCCACGCCGCGCCACCAGCGCCGCTGCGATGTGCTCGCCCGCCATCCGTTCGAGGACGTGGTCGAGGCGCTCGCCGTCCTCGACCACGCAGGAGTTCGCCGACAGGGCGTCGCGCACCCGCGCCGCCAGCGGGCGCCCGCGCGCACTGGCGGTCACGAGCTCGAGCTCCCCCTTCGCGACGACGCCGACCAGCCGGCCCTGCTCCGTCACCGGGAGCTGGTGCACGCCGTGCTCGTCCATCATCGCGAGCGCGGCCGAGAGCGGCGCGTCCACCTCCACGGCGTGCGGGAACGGCGTCATCGCGAGCTTGACGGTCGGGATGTGATCGAGGCGTGCGAGGCCCATGGCGTCGCGACGAAGGTACACCGCGGCTAGGATTCGCGCGCATGGAGCCCGTCTCGATCCGCGTCCCCGGCGCACACGGCCTGTCGCTCCACGCGCTCGAGTGGAGCCGCGACGGGGTGCCGCTCGTCTTCGTGCACGGGTTCGGCAACGAGGCGCACGTATGGGACGACCTCGCCCCCGCCGTAGCCCCCTACTACCGCACCCTGGCGCTCGACCTCCGCGGCCATGGCGACTCCGACCGCGATCCCGAGGCCCGCTACGACTACGACTTCCACCTTGCCGACCTGGAGGCCGCCACCGCCGCGCTCGGGATCGAACGCCTGGTGCTGGTCGGGCACTCGCTCGGGGGGCGCATCGCGATGCTCTTCGCAGGCCGTCACCCCGAGCGGATGGCGGGGCTCGTGATCGTGGATTCGGCGCCCGAGCTCGATCCGCGCGGCACGGTCCGGATCCAGCTCGACCTCCAGCGGGGTGACACCGGGGCCGGGCCCGGCGGCGGGCCGAGCTTCGCGTCCGAGGTCGAGTACCGCGAGCTGCTCGCGCGCAGCTATCCCGCCGCGGGCCGCGAGCAGCTCCAGCGCCTCGCGCGCCACGGGCTGCGCGCGCGGCCCGACGGCCGATTCGAGCCGAAGCTCGATCCCGCCTGGTTCCGCGGCCGTGCGGGGGCCGGCGAGGCCGCGCTGCGCGAGCGCGAGGCCCGCCTCACGCGGGAGCTCTGGGAGGCGCTCGCGCGCGTCCCCTGCCCGGCGCTCGTCGTGCGCGGCGCCGCCTCCGACGTCGTGTCGGCCGACGTTGCCGACCGGATGGCCGGCGAGGTGCTCGCGCAGGGCCGGCTCGTGGGGATCCCCCGCGCGGGCCATTCGGTGATGGTCGACAACCCCGAGGCGTGCCGCGCCGCGCTCAGCGCGTTCGTTCTCGGCGAGGGTTGACCCCGCCGACCCAGGCGAGCAGCGCCGGCAGCAGGATCAGGTTGGCGAGGAGCATCATCGCCACGCCGAGGGTCAGGAGCTGCCCCAGGGTCGCGATCCCGCGATGGGTCGAGAAGCCGAGGCTCCCGAAGCTCGCGAGCGTCGTCAGCGCCGAGAACAGGACCGCCCGCGCGGTGCTGCTGTGCATCACGCCCTCCGCGGCCGGCGACTCGTGACGGAAGCGGTGCACCAGGTGGATGCCGCTGTCGACGCCAATCCCGAGCAGCAGCGGCAGCACGATCACGTCGGCGTAGTTGAAGGGCAGCCCGAGCAGGACGGCGGCGGCCGCCGTGGTGAGCGAGGCGAAGGCCAGCGGCGTCATCGCGAGCACCGCGTCGGCGACGTTGCGCCAGAGCACGAGCAGCAGGACCGCGATCGCGAGCGCCGCATAGGCGAGCGCGCGCGCCATCGCGCTCTCGATCGCGCGTGCCGACTCGACGATCGTGACGGCCGCGCCGGTGGCGGCGGGGTCCACGGCGAGAACGGCGTCGGCGAAGCGCTCCATCGCGCCCGGCTCGGAGAGGTCCTCGCTCGCGAAGAGCTCGACGCGCGCGGTGCCGTCGTCGGACAGGTACCGGGAGCGCAGCGAGGCCGGCAGCGTGTCGAGGCTCACCGGCCGGGCCTGGAGCAGGCGATCGAGGCGGTGCAGCCAGCCGCGCAGATCGCCGAGCAGACGCTCCTCGAGCCGCGCCACGTCCGCCGCCGACTCGGGCGAGGCGCCGAGGCGCGCGAGCGCGTGCTCGGCGGACGCGACCAGCGCGCGCGCACTCGCGCCGAGCGGCGTCCTGCCCTCGGCGGCGATGCGCTCGCGGAGCGCCCGGCGCAGCTCGTCGAGCGCGCTCTGCGCGCGGGCCGGATCGGGCGGCGGCAACACGCCGGGAGGCGCCAGGTTCGGCAGGAAGAGCCGCACGTCGTCGAGGATCGCGAGCTTGCGCTCCTGGTCGTCGGGGACGAACGAGGCCAGCGTGATCGCGTGGGCCACGCCCGGCAGTCCCTCGAAGCGCGCGGCCAGCGCCTCGGCCGCCCCGAGATCCGGCGCGAGCAGCTCGGCGGTCCAGGGCGAGGGGCGACGCCCGGTCACGAGGTCGCGCATCGCGCGCACCGAGTCGGTGCTGGGATCGCGCACGTTGAGCGGGTCGCCGTCGAAGCGCACGGCCGGCAGCAGCGCGACGCAGCCGAGGGCGACGGCGCCGGCCAGCGCGCACACCGTGCGCGGCCAGCGCACGTGGAGGTCCGGCAGCCGGATCCGGAGCGCGCCGAGGCCGCGCCGGCGCTGCGGAGGCGGCCACAGCGTGACCAGCGCGGGCAGCAGCGTCAGGGTCGCGAGCAGCGAGAGGAACATCCCCGAGCCCGCGATCACGCCGAGCTCGGCAATCCCGACGAAGCCGGTCGGGACGAACGAGTAGAAGCCGATCGCGGTCGTGAGGGCGCACAGGAAGAGCGAGGTCCCGACGCTCCGGCCGGCGCCGCCCAGCGCGGAGCCTGGCTCGAGGCCGGCGTCCCGGAGCTCGAGCCAGCGCAGGAGGAAGTGGATCCCGTAGTCGATCGCCAGGCCGATGAAGAGCACCGCGAAGGCGGTCGAGAGCACGTTCAGGTGTCCGATCGCGAGCGCCGCGAAGCCGGTCGTCCAGGCGAGCCCCACCAGCAGGGCGATCGTCGCGTGCAGCGCGAGCCGCCCCGAGCGCAGCCCGACGAGCAGCAGCAGCGTCACGACGACGAACGAGCCGCCGAGCTGCGCCGCCGCCTGCCCGCGCACGTTGGAGAGCTCCTCGGTGGAGAGCGCCAGGTCCCCCGTCACCCGCACGCGCACGCCGTGCTCCTCGGTGAGGCTCGCGGCGCGCGCCAGCTCCCGCACCCGCGACACGGCGGCGCTGGCCGGCTCGAAGTCCTCGTAGTCGACGCGTGGCGTCGCGAAGAGCACGCGCCGGTTGGGCACGAAGCCGGCCGGCGCCGCGCCGAGCATCCAGTCGTCCCACGCCAGCGGAGGGGTCCCGGCGTCGAGCGGCTGCTCGAGGCCGGCGGCGACCCGGTCGAGGATCTCACGCAGCTCGCCCTCGGAGCCCGGCTCGAAGTCGGCCCGCCGCACCGCCACGGCGAGCAGCTCGAGCAGCCGCGGGAGCGTCGGGTCGAGCGCCAGCTCGGCGAGGAAGGGCTGCGCCGTCGCCAGCCGGTCCGCCAGCTCCTCGAGGTCGGCGGTGTCGAGGTAGAGCAGGCCGTTGCGGTCGAAGAAGTCGCCGCCCCCCGGTGCCACCACGCTCGCGAAGCGGCCGGTGTCGGCGGCGAGGCGCTCGGCGAGCGCGTCGGCAGCGTCGTGGGTGATTCCCGCCGTCGCCCCCTCGACCACCACGATCAGGTCGAGCCCGGGGTCCCCGAAGTGGCGCGCGAAGGCGGCCAGGTTGCGCCGGTGCGGCAGCTCGTCCGAGAGCAGGTCGTCGGTGTTGGAGTTGACTCCGAGATGGGTCGCCGCGTAGGCGATCGACGCCGCCGCCAGGAGCAGGCTCGCCGCCAGCACCGCGCGCGGGCGACGCTGCGCCGCGTCGACACAGCCGCCCGCCAGGCGGCTCACCAGGGCGTCGAGATTACGCATCGCCACGCGGCGTCCTTTCCCCTCGCGTCCCGATCGAGGCGACCCCGTACCACGCTCGTTAGACTGCCGCCCCCACCGACGAACCCGCAGAGGATTCCCCTTGAGCGCCCGGACTGCATCCCGAACCGCACCCCCGTCCGCAAGCCGACCGCGCGGCGGGCCGCGGGCCCGATCCTGCCACCGGGCCCGGCGTGGCTCGCAGCTCGCCGCGTGGGTGGCCGCGCTCGTGCTCGGCGCCGCGAGCCCCGCCGCCGCCGCGGATCCGGCCCCGGCCGGGCCTCCGCCCGAGGCGGAGGCCGCCGCCGCGATCGAGACGCTCCACGCGACCCTGCTCGGGGTCATGAAGGACGCCCAGGCACTCGGCTTCTCCGGGCGCCTCGAGCGGATCCGCCCCGTGCTGCTCGAGCTCTACGACTTCCCGTTCATGGCCGAGAAGTCGGCGGGGCTCGGCTGGCGCGATCTCGACGAGGCGGAGCGGACGCGCCTCGTCGACGCCTTCTCGCGGCTGGCGATCGCCACCTACGCGGCGCGTTTCGACCACCACGACGGCGCGCGCTTCGAGACCCTCGGCGTGGAGCCCGCCTCGCACGACACGGTGCTGGTGAAGACCCGCATCCTGCGCGCCAGCGGGGAAGCGGTGGCGCTCGACTACCGGATGCGCGCCGAAGCCGGCCGCTGGCGCATCATCGACGTGTTCATGAACGGCACCGTGAGCGAGCTCGCGCTGCGCCGCTCGCAGTACTCGGGCCTGCTCAAGCGCGAGGGCTTCGACGCGCTGCTCGAGGCGATCGAGCAGAAGATCGCGGCCCAGGAGCGCGGCGCGCAGGAAGCCTGAGCCGGCTCAGGGCGCCGTCGCGAGATCGGGCGGCGCGGGTGCGGCGCCGGTCGCGGGCGCCGGGTGGCTCTCGCGCACGAAGGCCTCCCGGCTCATCCAGTACGCGCTGCGGATCGCGGCGTAGAAGTCGACCGACGACTGCTCGAGCGCGTCGAGCGCCTCGAGGTGCTCCTCGCGCTCGCTGATCCCCCAGGTGCCGCCGAGCAGCAGGCGCGGCGGAATCGGCAGGAGCCAGGTGTCGGGCCGCAACGCGAGGTCGACGAGGGTGCCGACGGCGTCCCGCGCGCTGCTCGGCCCGAGCAGCGGGATCACGAGGTAGACGCCGGGCCCGACCCCATGGCGGCCGAGCGTCTGCCCGAAATCGGAGCGATGGGGCGGAAAGCCGGCCTCGCGGGCGGGGTCGAAGATCCCGGCGAACCCGAAGGTGCTGTTCAGCACGAAGCGCGCCGTCGCGCTGCCGGCCCGGCGCGGCCGGAGCTGGAGCAGGTCGTTGGCGATCACCACGGGCTGGTTCAGGTTGTCGAACACGCGCGCGATCGCGCGCTTGATCGGATCGGGCACGACCCGGCCGTAGGCGCGCGTCACCGGGTCGAGCACCATCCGGTCGACGGCGCGGTTGCCGGCGAAGACCCCGCGGTTCACCCGCTCGATCGGATCCGGGATCGCGGCGGCCTCGAGCTCCCGGTCGAACTCGTCGAGCGCTGGGGTCTCGGGCGCGGCCCCCGCCGTCCCGGTGTCGGCCGGCCCGGTGTCGGCCGGCCCGGCGCCGGCCGCGCCCGCCAGCAGGAGGCCGGCGAGCAGCGCGAGCAGGCACACCCTCGTCGCATGCACCCCGGGACGCGGCACGGGCGCAGGGTAGGGCAAGACCCCATGCTCGGCCGCCGACCCGTCCGCCGCGGGGCGGCCGGGAGGGGGCTCCGGCGCGTCCCCACCGGCGCCCTCCACGTGTGTGCGCCATCCTCGCCCCGGAGGTCGCCCCGACGCCATGCACACGGACGCCCGCGCCTCGCTCCTCGTCGCCCTGCTCGCGCTGGCGGCTCTCGCCGCCCCCGCCCACGCGAAGTCGGCCGCCGAGATCGAACGGCAGGCGAAGGCCGCGCTGAAGGGCCTGCTCGCCCGGAACGACGCGGCTCGCTCGCTCGCGCGCGACGCCAGGGCGGTCCTGGTCTTCCCGACCATCGTGAAGGGCGGCTTCCTGTTCGGCGGTGCCTTCGGCCAGGGCGCGCTGCTCGCCGGCGATCGCGCCGACGGCTACTACCGCACGGTGTCGGCGTCCTACGGCCTCCAGGCGGGCCTCCAGTCCTACGGCTACGCGCTCTTCTTCATGAACGACGCAGCGCTCGCGTACTTCCGCAAGACCGAAGGCTGGGAGGTCGGCGTCGGCCCGACGCTGGTCGTGGCCGACGAAGGGCTCTCCGGCTCGCTCAGCACCACCACCGCGCGCAGCGACATCTACGCGTTCTTCTTCGACCAGCAGGGGCTGATGGCCGGCCTCGGCCTGCAGGGCACGAAGATCTTCCGCATCCATCCGAAGTAGGGGGCTCCGATGCAGCGACTCGCGATCCTCGTCGCGCTCGCCGCCTGTGCGGCGTGCGCGGGCTCCGGGGGTTCGGGCGCCGAGACGGCCGAGCCGCTCCGCCGGGAGACCACCCAGGTAACCGCCATCCATGCGCGCGTGAAGGCGATCGACCAGCGCACGCGCCGGGTGACGCTCGTAGACGACGCCGGCGGCGAGGCGGTCTTCCAGGCGGACGAGGGCGTGAAGAACCTCGCGCAGGTGAAGCCGGGCGACATCCTGGAAGGCGAGCTTGCCGAGTCGGTCGTGCTCGAGGTGCGCGAGCCGACGCCGCAGGAGGCGGCGGAGGGCGCCTCGATCCTGGAGGTGGCCGCCACGGCGGAGCCGGGCCGGCGTCCGGCGGGCCTCTTCGCGCGCCGGATCACCGCCGTGCTGGTGATCGAGGGGATCGACCGGGCCGCGGGCACCGCGACCCTGCGCGGACCGGCCGGCGTGGCGCGCGTCGTGCCGGTACGGAACCCCGCGAACCTCGACCGCGTGGCGGTCGGCGACACGGTCGTCGCGACCTACACGGAGTCGCTGGCGCTGGAGGTGCGCGAGCCGCAGGCGCCGTGACGGCGAGGGCTCAGCGCGGCAGGCAGCGCCCGTAGCGCACCGCTTCGATGCTCCACGAGGCGGACGCTCTTCGCGCGGGCGGGCAGCCCTTCCCGCTCACGGCGAAGTCGCGGCGTCCGAAGCGGACGGCACCACCGTGCGCGCCGAGGCCCTGCGACCAGGGCGACCACGTCACAACGGGCGCCGGCGCCGCCCAGCAGTTCTGCGGCCGGGCCAGGGAGCACGGTCCGGGCCGCGCGGGCCGCAGCTCGAAGAACGCCCGGATCGCCGAGCAGTACATCGGCTGGAGGAAGGAGCACTGGCCTGCGGAGGACCAGGTGGAGAGATCGTAGGGGTCGAAGAGCGCGTAGGGGTCGTTCGGGTCGAAGGCACCCGGATCCCGGCCGGGCCTTCCGGTGCCCGAGGAGAATGCGACCAGGAGCATCTGGAAGTTGTAGGAGGTCGCCGCCATCTCGTTCGGGAACGGCCCTCCGATCGGGCCGCTGGGCGGGACCGACGTGCTGCCGTCGGGCGGGAACGGCCCGCGGCTGCCAGGGACCAGAACCTGCACGTCGCCCGCGAAGTCCACGCCGTCGGGCACGAACCAGCTCTGCATGAGGACGCCGGCGTCCGCGTTGCGCAGGTCGATCCCCGAGTGCTCGCAGGCGGTGCCCCAGTAGGGGCCGCAGCCGAGCAGCGCCTGCTGCTCGGCGTCGAGCGGCGCCGCGAGCGGGCGCAGCGGCAGCTCCGGGGCCGGCACGCCGCTCAGCATCGAGAGCAGGAAGACCCCCTGCGCGCCACCCTCGACCACGATCGGCCCCACCGCCGGGAAGACCGCGAGGACGCAGGAGCCGAAGCGACAGGCCCGCTGCGCCTCCGCTGCCGGAGCAAGGCTCGCGACGGTGAGGAGCGAGGCGACGAGCAGCGTGCGGGCGCGCATGGCCGCAATCCTCCAGGCCTTCGGGCGGAGTGGTGGCGAGGCCACCCTACTCCATTCGCCGTCGCCTCGTCCAGACGCGGGTCGCGCGGGCCCTACTCCCCCGCCGCCGGGGTCGGCTCGTCGTGCTCGTCCTCGATCTCGCCCACGATCTCCTCGAGGACGTCCTCGAGCGTCACCAGGCCGACCACCGGGCCGCCCGCCTCGCGGACCAGCGCGAGGTGGGCGCGCTGGCGGCGGAAGCGGCGCAGGGCCTCGAGGATCGAGAGCTCGGGCCGCATCTCGGCGAGCGGCCGCAGCAGGTCCGCGAGCACGAAGAGCCGCCGCTCGGCGTAGATGTGGAACAGGTCCTTGGTGTGCAGGACCCCGACCGCGTCCTCGAGGGCTCCCGTGTGTACGGGCACGCGCGTGTAGCCCTGGTCGCGGGTCGCCTCGAGCAGGTCGTCGATCGGCGTCTTCAGGTGGACGGCGAAGATGCGCTCGCGCGCCACCATCACGTCGCGCACGCGGGTGCGCGAGAGCCGGAACACGTTGCCGAGCAGGCGCCCGGTGTCGGCACGGATCGCCCCCGAGGCGCTGGCCTCGTCGACCAGCAGCGACAGCTCCTCGGGCGAATGCACGCCGTGGGGCGAAGGCTGCGGGTCGACGCCGAAGCGGCGCACGAGCGCGTTGCCGGCGCCGTTCATGACGCGCAGGAGCGGGTGGAAGGCGCGCCCGAAGACCAGGAGCGGCGCCGCGCAGGCGAGCGCGACCGGCCCGGGGCGGTCGAGCGCCAGCGCCTTCGGCGCAGCCCGGACCCAGGCCGGCCGCCTCGAGCAGCGGCCGCAGCAGCGACGCGAGCGCCGGCTCGCCGAGGAAGCCCAGGCCGATGCTGGCCAGGGTGATGCCGAGCTGGGTGGCGGCGATCGCGTCGTCGAGCCGCTCGACCGCCTTCATCGCCGCGGCGGCGCCGCGGCGGTTCTCGCGGGCCCAGAGCTTCAACTGGCTGCGGCGCACCGCGACCAGCGAGAACTCGGTGGCGACGAAGTAGGCGTTGGCGAGCACCAGCGCCGCGATCGCCAGGAGACCGAGGACCGGGAGCCCGAGGCCTGGCATCAGGAGGCTCCGCGCGTGTCGCCGGCCTGCGCCGCCAGCGCGAGCCGGCCGGCCAGGTCGTCGACGAACTGCCGCGCCGTGCGTCCGGAGCGGCTCGAGCGGTGCAGGGCGAAGCGCAGCGCCTCGGCGCGCAGCCACTCGGGCGGGCAGTCCACGCCGGCCTTGCGCGCGTAGTGCGACACGATCCGGAGGTAGGTGGTCTGGTCGAAGCCGTAGTAGCCGAGCACGAGGCCGAAGCGGTCGGCGAGCGCCAGCTTCTCCTCGAGCGCCTCGCCGAGGTGCAGCTCGCCCGCCTCGTCGAGGCGCGCCTCGCGGTTGTCGCGCACGCGCTCGGGCAGGAGGTGGCGGCGGTTGCTGGTCGCCACGATGCGCACGTTCTCCGGCGTCGCCTCGAGGCTCCCCTCGAGCGCCGCCTTGAGCTCGCGCATGCCGGGCTCGCCCTCGTCGAAGGCGAGGTCGTCGCAGAAGATCAGGAAGCGGTAGGGCAGCCCGCGCAGCGCGGCCACCACGTCGGGAAGCTGGAGCAGGTCGCCCTTGCGCACCTCGACGAGCCGCAGGCCCTGCCCGCCGAAGCGCCCGAGCAGCCCCTTCACCGAGGACGACTTCCCGGTGCCACGCTCGCCGTGCAGCAGGACGTGGTTGGCAGGCAGGCCGCGCACGAACTGCTCGGTGTTGCGCACCAGCTCCGCAACGGCACGCTCGACCCCGAGCAGGTCGTCGAGGTCGACGGCGTGGGGCTGCTCGATCGCGACCAGGCGGCCGGCGCCGTCGCGCGCGTCCCAGCGGAACGCGAGGTGGCGGTGCGCCGCCTCGGGGTCGAGGCGCCCGCCGGTGTGCCGCTCGAGCCAGCGTTCGGCCAGGGTGAGGACACGGTCGAGGCGCTCGCTGAGGCGCACGAGGCGGGACACGGCCGGGGAGCTTAGCGAAGCCGCCGGCGGGGCTCGTTCGGGCCCGGGCGGCCGCAGGCGCTACGCGTCCGGGGCGCCGGGCTCCGCGCGCCAGCGCACGAGCGTCGCCTCGATCTCCTTGCGCGCGCGCTCGAGCAGCTCCGGCCCGCTCGCGCCCGCGCGCGCCATCGGCGCCCCGAAGCGGGCGCGCACGCGCGTCCCGAAGGGCACCGGGAGCAGGTTGTGCGAGAGCAGCCGCCAGGCCTCGTCGATGGTCACCGCCACCACCGGCAGGTCCGGCGCGGCCTCGAGGAGCGCCAGCGTGCCGGCGGGCTTGAAGGCGCGCAGCTCGCCGGCCCGCGAGCGGGTGCCCTCGGGATAGATCACGACCGAGACGCCGCGCGCCTGGGCATCCCTTCCGAGGACGCGGATCGCCTCCACCGCCTGCTCGCGGTCGGCGCGGTCGATCACCGCGTTGCCGCCGCGACGCAGGTTGTAGGAGATGCTCGGGAGCCCGCGCGCGAGCTCCCGCTTCGACACGTACTTCGGGTAGTTCGTGAAGAGCAGCGCGCCGAAGATCGGGATGTCGAACATGCTCTGGTGGTTGGCGATCAGCAGGTAGCCGGTGCGCGGCTGGAGCTCCGGCGCGCGCTCGACGGCGAGCCGCGTGCCCGCGATCCGGAACACCAGGACCAGCGCCGCCTGGAGCCCGCCAGCCACGATCTCCTGGGGGCGCTGGCCGAAGAGCCGCGCGATGCGCTGGAGCGGGTCGAAGACGAGCAGCACGAGGCCGAACGCGAGCAGGAACGGCACCGTGAAGACCCAGTCGACGAGCCGCGCGGGGCGGCCGCGTGCGGCTCGCTGGGCCAGGGTCTCGGCGGTGGGCTCGCTCATCGGCGCGGGAGGATACGGCCTGCGCCGCGCACGGCTAGACTGCGCCGCGGGATGGCTCGGGGGGATCGCCGCTTCACCGTGCTCGACCGGGTGCTGCGCTTCGCGCCGGCCGGCCCGGGCACGGTCGACCTCGACCTCGGCGAGGCCGTGGCGCGCGTCGCGGTCGCGCGCGACGGCTCGTTGCGGCTGCGCGCCGCCTCGGGCCGCGCGCTGCCGCCCGATCTCGACGCGGCGCTCGGCCGCGAGCCCTGGCGCGGCTCCAACGCCGAGCCCTTCGCGCTCGAGGGCGGCGGTGCGGCGCTGGCCTTCGACGGGCCCGACGGCGCGCTGCGCGTCGAGATCACCGCCCAACCCCTGGCGCTGCGCGTGCTCGAGCGCGGCGGCCGCCAGATCGCGCGGCTCGGCGCGCTCGGCTTCGGCGCCGACGGCGCCGCACGCGTCGTGCTGGCCTGCGCCGAGGGCGACCGCTTCCTCGGCTTCGGCGGGAAGACGGGACCGCTCGACAAGCGGGGGCGCGTCCTGCAGGTGCGCAGCCGTGACGTCCCGGTGCGCGACGGCGTGGATCCGCTCTACACCTCGATCCCGTTCTTCCTGCGCCTCGCGACGCGGGCGGACGCCGTGCGCGCCGACGGCGTGCTGCTCGAAGGCGCTGCGCCCGCGCGCTTCGACGTCGCCGCCACGGATCCCTCGCAGGTCGCGATCGAGACCTGCGCGCGCGGCATCGATCTCGTGCTCCTCCCCGGGCCGCGGCCCGCCGACGTGCTGCGCCGCTACGCAGCGCGCACCGGCCACGCGCCGCGGCCGCCGCTCTGGGCGCTCGGCCACCACCAGTCGCGCTGGGGCTACCGGAGCGCGCGAGCGGTGCGGCGCGTGGCCCGTGAGGCCCGCGCGCACCGCGTGCCGACCGACGCCATCCATCTCGACATCGACCACATGGACGGCTACCGCGTCTTCACCTGGGACCGGGAGCGCTTCCCCGACCCGGCCGGGCTGGTGGCGGGGCTGGCAGGGCAGGGATTCCGGGTAGTGACGATCACCGAC
>WBZY01000364.1_pt1 | contig 34591 bp, 26 predicted proteins | sample 5204191 | NCBI WGS metagenome assembly WBZY01 (sample SAMN12344363, study PRJNA552823) | activated sludge metagenome | biome: Activated sludge suspended growth; feature: Anammox Sidestream; material: Wastewater; isolation source: activated sludge from anammox sidestream of wastewater treatment...
CCGTCCTTGATCACGGTGATGTCGATGTTGATGATGTCGCCGTCGCGCAGGACCTTGCCCGGGCTCGGGATTCCATGGCAGACCACGTGGTTGACCGAGGTGCACAGCGTCTTGGGAAAGCCCTTGTAACCGACGTTGGCCGGGATCGCCTTCTGCACGTTGACGATGTGGTCGTAGGCGAGGCGGTCCAGGTCCTCGGTGCTGACGCCGGGCCTGACGTGGGGCACCAGCATCTCCAGCACCTCGGCCGCGAGGCGACCGGCAACGCGCATCTGCTCGATCTGGGCAGGGGTCTTGACGGTGACGGGCATGATCTCTCTGTGGGCAAGGGTGACGCGCGGTCGCGAAGCGCGCTATACTCTCACGGTTCCGCGCCCTTGGCTTGATGCCAAGGCGTGGCACACCAGATGCGGTCGCGCGGGCAATCCGCAAGGCCGCAACGGCAATCGTGCCGAATCCGCACACGCATCGTCACCGCGTCCGGGGTGCCCCGCAAGGGGTCGTTCGCGGCGGGTGCGTGGAGGTCCAACCCCGGAATTGCTGCAGGCATCGCCGCCTGCCGCGCCTGCCCGCGGGCAGGCATGGCAGTGGCCCGCCCGCCGCGATTCCCCTGCATGAAGGAATACCAGCAATGCCACAAGTCACCATGCGCCAGATGCTTGAAGCCGGCGTGCATTTTGGCCACCAGACCCGTTACTGGAACCCGCGCATGGCGCCGTACATCTTCGGTGCGCGCGGCAAGATCCACATCATCAACCTCGAAAAGACCCTGCCGCTGTTCAGCGACGCGATGAACTTCCTGTCGGCGATCGCGCAGAAGCGCGGCACCATCCTGTTCGTCGGCACCAAGCGCTCGGCGCGCGAGGCGATCAAGGAAGAGGCGGCCCGCTGCGGCATGCCTTACATCAGCCAGCGCTGGCTCGGCGGCATGCTGACCAACTTCCGCACCGTCAAGCAGTCGGTCGGCCGCCTCAAGGAACTGGAGGCGATGGCCACCGACGGCAGCTATGACCGCCTGGTCAAGCACGAAGTGCTGCGCCTCGTACGCGAGAAGGAAAAGCTCGAGAACTCGCTCGGCGGCATCAAGGACATGGGCCGCCTGCCCGACGCGCTGTTCGTGATCGACATCGGCCACGAGGACATCGCGATCAAGGAAGCCAAGAAGCTCGGCATCCCGGTGGTGGCGGTGGTCGACACCAACTACGACCCGGCGCTGGTCGACTACGCGATCCCGGGCAACGACGACGCGATCCGCGCGGTGCAGCTGTACGCGGCCGCCGCCGCCGACGCGGTGCTCGAAGGCAAGGCCGCCGCGCCTGCCGCCGCGGTCAGCGACAAGGACGAGTTCGTCGAACTCGACGCCGACGGCAACCCGGTGGTCAAGAAGGAAGCGCGCGAGCGCGACGATCGCCGCCGCCCGTCCGGCCCGCGCAAGCCCGGCGCCGACAAGCGTCCCGCCGGCAAGGGTCGCGCCGCGCCACGCACCGCGCGTCCGGCCAAGGACGACGCCAGCCCCGACAGCGCCGAGTAAGGCGCGCGGCACCCACGCCACGGCCCGGCCCACCGGCCGGCCGTTGCGGCCGATGCCTCGACCGATGGCCATGGCGCCGCGCGCGCCCTGCCCGGTCCCCCATGACATGCGCGTGTGCCCACGCGCAGCAACCGCCACGAGGACACCATGGAAATCACCGCATCACTGGTCAAGGACCTGCGCGAGCGCACCGGCGCCGGCATGATGGAGTGCAAGAAGGCGCTCACCGAAAACAAGGGCGACATCGACGCCGCTGCCGAATGGCTGCGCAAGCAGGGCCTGGCCAAGGCCGACAAGAAGGCCAGCCGCGTCGCCGCCGAGGGCCGCATCGTGCTCGCGCAGGACGGCGGCAAGGCCGTGCTGGTCGAGATCAACTCCGAGACCGACTTCGTCGCCAACGACGACAACTTCAAGAACTTCGCCAACGCGGTGGCGCAGGCCGCGCTCGCCTCGGGTGCCGGCGACGTCGAGGCGCTCAAGGCGGCCAGGCTCGGTGGCGGTGAAACCGTCGAGGAAGCGCGCGCCGCGATCGTGGCCAAGGTCGGCGAGAACGTGCAGGTGCGGCGCATGATCCGCATGGACAGCGCCAACACGGTCGCCGCCTACGTGCACGGCGGGCGCATCGGCGTGCTGGTCGAAACCAAGGGCGGCGACGCCGACTTCGCGCGTGGCGTGGCCATGCACGTGGCCGCGATGAACCCGCCATACAACAAGGCCGGCGACGTGCCGGCCGCGTTCATCGCCAAGGAAAAGGAAATCGAACTCGCGCGCATGAGCGAGAAGGACAAGGCCAAGCCGGCCGAGATCCTCGAGAAGATCATCAGCGGCAAGGTCGCCAAGATCGTCAACGAGAACACGCTCTACGGCCAGCCCTACGTGCTCGACACCGACAAGAGCGTCGAGGCCGCGGCCAAGACGGCCGGTGCCGATGTGCTTGGCTTCCACCGCCTCGCGGTCGGCGAGGGCATCGAGAAGGTGGTCGAGGACTACGCGGCCGAGGTCATGAAGCAGGCCGGCCTGGCCTGACCGGAGTCGAACCTCGACAACAGCAAGGCCGCGCCCGTCGCGGCCTTGTTCGTTGTGGGCCGGCCTCAGCCGCCCTTGCCATCGTCCTCACGCCGGCCGCTGCCACCGGCCGCCACCGGCAGGTGCCAGCCGCGCCGCACCGCCATCATGCGCAGGCCGAAGCACACGGCTGCCGCGGCCAGCATCGTGAGCGGGGTCGGCCAGCGCGCGAGCTCGCCGATCACCACCAGTGCCGCACCCGCGAGCGCGGCCACCGCATACAGCTCGGCGCGCAGCACCATCGGCACCTGGGTCAGCAGCACGTCCCGCGCCATGCCGCCGCCAATGCCCGTGAGCATGCCCAGCAGTGCGGCCATGAGCGGGTGCAGTTCGAACGCGAGTGCCTTCTCGGTACCGACCACCGCGAACAGCGCGAGCCCGGCCGCATCGAACATGCGCACGGGGTTGCGCAGGCGCTCGATCCACGGGCACCACAGGAAGGTGACCACCCCGGCCGCGGCCGACACCGCCAGGTAGCGCCAGTCGGCGATCGCGAGCGGTGGCACCGCGCCGATCAGCAGGTCGCGCGTGATGCCGCCCGCGCTCGCGGCCGCGAACGCCACCACGAGCACGCCGAACAGGTCGAGGCGGCGGCGCACCGCGGCGGTCGCGCCGCTGAGCGCGAACACGAACGTGCCGCACAGGTCCAGCACGTCGATCAGCGCGGTCATCCCAGGCATTTCGGCTCCGGCTCAAGGCATCGCGGACGGCATGCGGCGCTGCGCAAGCGCGAGCCGTGCCGGTACAATACGGCAGTTTGCCCGACGGAACGCCCCATGAGCACCGATCTCAAGTACAAGCGCATCCTGCTCAAGCTCTCCGGCGAGGCACTCATGGGCGAGGCCGACTACGGCATCGACCCCAAGGTGCTGCAGCGCCTCGCGCGCGAGATCATCGAGGTGCAGCGCGCCGGCGTGCAGGTGGGCGTGGTGATCGGCGGCGGCAACATCTTCCGCGGCGCGGGGCTGGCCGCGGCCGGCATGGATCGCGTGACCGCCGACCACATGGGCATGCTCGCGACCGTGATGAATGCGCTGGCGATGCAGGACGCGATCGAGAAGGCCGGCGGCTACGCCCGCACCATGAGCGCGATCAAGATCAACGAGGTGTGCGAGGACTTCATCCGCCGTCGCGCGATCCGCCACATCGAGAAGGGCCGCATCGCGCTGTTCGCGGCCGGCACCGGCAACCCGTTCTTTACCACCGACTCGGCCGCGGCGCTGCGCGCGATCGAGATCGGCGCCGACCTGCTGCTCAAGGCCACCAAGGTCGACGGCGTGTACAGCGCCGACCCGGCCAAGGATCCGTCGGCCACGCGCTATGAGCACCTGGGCTACCACGAGGTCATCGAGCGCAACCTGCAGGTGATGGACACCAGCGCGATCGCGCTGTGCCGCGACAACAAGGTGCCGCTGCGCATCTACGACATGTCGCACGAGGGCGACCTCATGCGCATCATGCGCGGCGAGCCGATCGGCACGCTGGTCGACACGCACCGCTGAGGACCCGCCTGCGGCACTCGCGGGCGCGCGGTCCGCAGCCGCCACGCGTGGCGCGGCCGCGGGCGCGAAACGATGCCGCAGCCGCCGCTGTGTGGCCCCGTGCGCCCGCTGGCGCGAGCGCACGCGCTGCTATACTCGGGGCCGTTTCCGCCCCCTTTGCGACCCTTGCGCCATGCTCGACACGATCAAGAAGGATGCGCAGACGCGCATGCAGAAGAGCGTCGAATCGCTCCGCCACGAACTCCAGCGCCTGCGCACCGGGCGCGCCAGCACCGCGCTGATCGAGCCGCTCAAGGTGCCCTACTACGGCACCGATACGCCGATCACCCAGGTGGCGAGCGTGGCGATTGCCGACGCGCGCTCGATCACGATCACCCCGTTCGAGAAGAACATGGTGGGTGCGGTCGAAAAGGCGATCCTGGCCTCCGATCTCGGCCTGACCCCGACCACGGTCGGCCAGGTCATCCGCATCAACCTGCCCGCGCTGACCGAGGAACGCCGCAAGGAACTGTCCAGGCATGTGGCGCACGAGGGCGAGAACGCCAAGGTGGCCGTGCGCAACGTGCGCCGCGACGCGCTGCACCAGATCAAGGAACTGCTCAAGGACAAGCAGATCTCGGAAGACGACGAGCGCCGTGCGGGCGAGGACATCCAGAAGGCCACCGACAAGTTCATCAAGGATGTCGATGGCGTGGTCAAGGCCAAGGAAGACGAGCTGATGGCGATGTGAGGCGCGGCCCGGGACGGCGGATGCACGCATCCCGACGCGGCCGTCGCGCCGCCTGCGATCGCACCGGCACCCACGCGGCCGCCGGACCGGCGGCCGCACCGACCCGCTTCCTGTCCGGCCGCCTTGCCGCCATGATGCATCCCCATCGCCAATGACCGCCGGCCGCATGTCCATTCCCCGCCACATCGCGATCGTCATGGACGGCAACGGCCGCTGGGCCCAGCGCCGCCATCTGCCGCGCAAGCTCGGTCATCGCGAAGGCCAGAAGGCCGTGCGCGCCACGGTCGAGCACTGCCGCGCGCGCGGCGTTGGCGCGCTTACGCTGTTTGCGTTCTCGAGCGAGAACTGGCAGCGCCCGGGCGACGAGGTCCACGCGCTGATGCAGTTGTTCGTGAAGGCGCTCGACAGCGAAGTGGACGAACTCGACCGCAATGGCGTGCGCCTGTCCTTCATCGGCGACCTGGAGCGGTTCGATGCCGAGCTGTCCACGCGCATGCGCGCGGCGATGGCACGCACGGCCGGCAACGACGCGCTGCGCCTCAACGTCGCGGTCAACTACGGTGGCCGCTGGGACATCGCCCAGGCCGCGCGCGGCGTGGCCGGCGCGGCGCTGCGCGGCGAGATCGCGCTCGATGCCATCGACGAGCTCGCGCTGGCGCCGCACCTGTGCCTGGCCGACCAGGCGCCGGTCGACCTGTTCATCCGCACCGGCGGCGAGGTGCGCGTGAGCAACTTTCTGCTGTGGCAGCTCGCCTATGCCGAACTGTATTTCAGCGACGTGCTGTGGCCGGATTTCGACGCCGCTGCGCTCGATGCCGCCATCGATGCCTTCGCCCGGCGCGAACGTCGCTACGGCCAGACCTCCGCGCAGCTGCGCGCCACCGGCTGATGGACGTGCTCAAGCAACGCACGATCACCGCACTCATCCTCGCCCCGCTCGCGGTGGCCACGGTGCTGCTCACCCCGACCTGGCTGTTTGCCCTGATCGTGGCCGCGCTGTTCCTGGGCGTGGGCTGGGAATGGGCACAGCTCGCGGGCGTGGCCAGCCGCGCGGGACGCGTGGCCGTGGTCGGGGTGGGCGCACTGCTGCTGGCGCTGGCCTGGCCGCTGCACGGCAGCGTGGCGGCCGCGTGGCCGATCGCGGCGGGCCTGCTGTGGTGGCTGCTCGCGCTGCTGTGGCTGCGCCACTTCGCCTGGGCCGCCGCGCCCACGCGCGACAACACCGCGATCAAGCTCGCGGCCTGTGCCGCCGCGGTGGTGCCGGCCTGGCTCGCGCTCATGCACTTGCACGCGCAGGCGCCGCATGGCCCGTACTGGACCCTGCTCGCGGTGATGCTGGTGTGGGCCGCTGACACGGGCGCCTATTTCGCGGGCACGCGCTTCGGTCACAGCCGGTTTGCGCCGCGCATCAGCCCCAACAAGACCTGGGCCGGGGTGTGGGGCGCGTTTGCGCTGGCGGGCGTGGTCGCGCTCGTGGGTGGCTGGCTGCTCGACTGGCGCGACGGCTGGCTGGCGGGACTGCTCGGCGTCGCGCTGCTGAGCGTGGTGGCCTCGATCGTCGGCGACCTGGTCGAAAGCCTGCTCAAGCGCCATGCCAACGTGAAGGACTCGGGCAGCCTGTTCCCGGGCCATGGCGGCCTGCTCGACCGCGCCGACAGCCTGCTCGCCGCCCTGCCCGTGTTCGTGGCCGGCAAGGCCCTGCTCGACCTGCTGCGCCAGTCATGAGGTCACTCGCGGTACTGGGCGCCACCGGCTCGATCGGTGCGAGCACGCTCGACGTGGTTGCGCGCCACCCCGGGCGCTATCGCGTCGGCGCGCTGGCCGCGCATCGCAATGCACAGGGGCTGGCCGCGCTGTGCGCGCGCTTCCGGCCCGAACTGGCGGTGATCGCCGACCCGGCCTGCGTCGATGAACTGCGCCAACACCTGCGCGCCAGCGGCACGGCCTGCCGGGTCGAGGCCGGCGCCGACGCACTCGTCGAAGCCGCCAGCGGCGCCCACTGCGACACCGTGGTGGCCGCGATCGTCGGCGCCGCCGGCCTGCCCTCGACGCTGGCCGCCGCGCGCGCGGGCAAGCGCCTGCTGCTGGCCAACAAGGAAGCGGTGGTGATGGCCGGCAGCCTGCTCAAGGCCGCGCTGCACGCGGGCGGCGGCGAACTGCTGCCGCTGGATTCGGAACACAACGCGGTGTTCCAGTGCCTGCCACGCGAGCGCGGCTCACTGGCCGGCGCCGGTGTGCGGCGCATCGTGCTCACCGCCTCGGGCGGGCCATTCCGTGGCCGCAGCCGCGCCGAGCTCGCGGCGATCACGCCGGATCAGGCCTGCGCCCATCCGAACTGGCGCATGGGCCGCAAGATCTCGGTCGATTCGGCCACCCTGCTCAACAAGGGCCTGGAAGTGATCGAGGCGCACCACCTGTTCGACGCGCCGGCAGAGCGCATCGAGGTGGTGGTGCATCCGCAGAGCCTCGTGCACTCGCTGGTGGAGTACATCGACGGCTCGCTGCTGGCCCAGCTCGGCCTGCCCGACATGCGCACCGCGATCGCCTACGCGCTGGGCTGGCCGCAGCGCATCGACGCGGGGGTGGGCACGCTCGACCTCGCGCTGGCGCGGCGGCTGGATTTCGAGCCGCCCGACCTCGCCACGTTCCGCGGCCTCGCGCTCGCCTACGCGGCGCTGCGCGCGGGTGGCAGCGCGGCGATCGTGCTCAATGCCGCCAACGAGGAGGCGGTGGCGGCGTTTCTCGACGGCCGCCTGCCGTTCCTGGCCATCACGGACGTGATCGAGCGCTGCCTGGATGAACTGCCGCCCCAACCCACGTCCGACCTCGCCGGCGTGCTTGACGCCGATTTAACTGCGCGTCGGCACGCGACCCGTATCATTGCGGCCCTGTCGGCCTGAGCCTGTGCGCGCATGAGTGAATTCTTCGGTTCGGTCTGGTGGCTCATCGTCACACTCGGACTGCTCATCACGTTCCACGAATACGGACACTTCGTGATCGCGCGTCGCTGCGGGGTCAAGGTGCTCAAGTTCTCGGTCGGCTTCGGGCCCGCGCTGTGGTCGCGCCGCGACCGCCATGGCACCGAGTTCGCGATCGCGGCGATCCCGCTGGGCGGCTACGTCAAGATGCTCGACGAGCGCGACCCCGACGCGCAGGTGGCGCCGCAGGACGTCGGCAGCGCGTTCAACCGCAAGTCGCTGGGCGCGCGCATGGCCATCACCGCGGCAGGGCCGGCGTTCAACCTCGTGTTCACGATCGCGGCGCTGTGGCTCATGTTCGTGATCGGCAAGCCCGATTACCAGCCGGTGATCGGCCACGTCGGCGGCGTCGCGGCCAGCGCCGGGCTGGAGGCCGGCGAGCGCATCCTCGCGGTCGATGGCGTCCACATCGACAACTGGACCCAGGCCGGCGACCGGCTGGTGGCCGCGGGCATGGCGCGCCAGGACGTCGGGCTCACGCTCGGTCGCAGCGGCCGGCCCGAGCGCAGCGTCACGCTCGCGCTGTCGCAGCTGCCGCCCGACCTCGACCAGCAGGCGATCTACGAGCGCATCGGGCTGGTGCCGCAGCAGATGGCGATCCCGCCCGTGGTCGGCGAGGTGACGCCCGACAGCGCGGCCGCGCAGGCCGGCCTGCAGGCGGGTGACCGCATCGTGAGCATCGGCGGGCAGGCCATCGGCGATTGGCGCGAGGTGTCGCGCAGCATCGCCACGCACGCGCCACAAGGCCAGCCGCTGGCGCTGGTGGTGCAGCGCGGCGAAAGCCGGCTCACGCTTGCGGCCACGCCCAAGCCCAACCCGCAGGCTGGCGTCGCCGGCGCACCGCCGTACCTGCTCGGCATCGGCCCGCAGCCGATCGAGCCGCGCTACGACGCCACCCTGCGCTACAACCCGCTGGCGGCGGTCCCGCGGGCGCTGGCCACCACCTGGGAGCAGACGCGGCAGACGCTGGCCATGCTCGGCCACATGCTCACCGGACAGGCCTCGCTCAAGAACCTGTCGGGCATCATCACGATTGCCGAGGTCGCCAACGCCTCGGCCCAGCTCGGCCCGGCCTGGTTCCTCAACTTCCTCGCGATGATCTCGCTGAGCCTGGCCATCCTCAACCTGCTGCCGATCCCGATCTTGGACGGCGGCGCGCTGCTGTATTACCTTATCGAATTGGCAAAAGGCAGTCCGGTCAGCGAACGCGTGCAGATTGCCGGGCAGTATGTCGGACTGGTGCTGCTGGTGGCCCTCATGGGCCTGGCGCTCTACAACGACATCCTGCGGCACGTATCCTGACCTGCCGCCACGCCAGGCAGTCCCGCACAACAACAACGATGCACCGTGGCCACGGCCGTAGCCGCCGCGAGCCTTTCAATGCCCTGACGGAATGTGACGATGAAGCGTGTTGCCGCCCTGTTTCTCCTGGCCTTTTTCGCCGCAAAGAGCGCCAGCGCGTTCGATTCCTTCACCATTTCCGACATCCGCATCGACGGTCTGTCGCGCATCGCGGCCGGCACCGTGTTCACCTACCTGCCGGTGGAGAAGGGTGACCTGCTCACCTCCGAGCGCGCCGAACAGGCCACCCGCGCGCTGTACAAGACCGGCTTCTTCAACGACATCTCGCTGTCGCGGCAGGGCGACATCCTCGTGATCACGGTCAAGGAACGGCCGCAGATCAGCAAGATCGCGATCCGCGGCAACAAGGACATCAAGGAAGAGGACCTGCTCAAGGGCCTCAAGGGCATCGGCCTGGCCGAGGGTGAGTCGTTCGACCCGCTCAAGCTCAGCGAGGTGCGCAACGAACTCACCCACCAGTACTACAACCGCGGCAAGTACAACGTGTCGGTCAAGACCAGCACCGTGCCGCTGGACCGCAACCGCGTCGAGGTCGCGATCAACATCGCCGAAGGCAAGGCCGCCAAGATCAAGCACCTCAACATCGTCGGCAACACCGCCTTCGACGACAGGCAGATCCAGGGCGAGTTCGAATCCTCCACCAGCAACTGGACCTCGTGGTACAGCAAGGACGACCAGTATTCGCGCGAGAAGCTGTCGGGCGACCTGGAAAAGCTCCAGTCGTACTACATGGATCGCGGCTATGCCGACTTCGACGTGGCCTCGACCCAGGTCAGCATCAGCCCCGACAAGCGCAAGATGTACGTGGTCGCGAGCATCAAGGAAGGCGAGGTCTACAAGATCAACGACATCAAGCTCACCGGCACACTGGTGCTGCGCGAGGAAGACCTGCAAAAGCTCATCCAGATCAAGACCGGCGAGGTGTTCTCGCGCAAGAAGATCGAGCAATCGGTCGATGCGATCACCGCGGCGCTGTCCAACATCGGCTACGCGTTCGCCGAGGTGAACCCGCTACCCGCGATCGACAAGGAAACGCGCGAGGTCGGGCTCAACTTCTTCATCAACCCGGGCAAGCGCGTGTACGTGCGCCGCATCGTGTTCAAGGGCAACCTGCGCACCGAGGACGAGGTGCTGCGACGCGAGATGCGCCAGCTCGAAGGCTCGTGGTATTCGCAGGCCGCGATCGATCGCTCGCGCATCCGCCTGCAGCGGCTCGGCTTCTTCAGCAAGGTCGAGATCGACACGCCCAAGGTGCCAGGCAGCGACGACCAGGTCGACGTCACCGTGAACGTGGAAGAGCAGAACTCGGGCCAGTTCACCTTCGGCCTGGGCTACTCGCAGCTGCAAGGCCTCATCATCAGTGCCGGCGTCACCCAGAACAACTTCTTCGGCACCGGCGACCGGATCTCGGTCAACGCCCAGCGCAGTGGCTACCTGCAGCGCTACTCGCTGTCCTACTACGAGCCCTATCTCACCGATGACGGCATCGGCGTCGGCTACGACATCCAGCACAGCAAGTTCGATGCGGGCCAGAGCAACCTTGCGGCCTACCTGAGCAGCACCGACTCGTTCGACATCTACCTGGGCTTCCCGATCACCGAATCGGACACCATCAACACCCAGATCGGCGTCAACAAGACCTACATCACGGGCTCGGCCCTGCTCGGCACGCCGCAGCCGATCATCGACTACCTCGACAACCTCGGCCACCGCACCTTCCACACCTGGAACGTGCAGCTGTCGTGGGCGCACGACACCCGCAACCGCTTCTGGAACCCCACGCGCGGCTCGCTGCAGTCGGTATCGTTCAACGTGACCCTGCCCGGTTCGACCGTGCAGTACTACAAGGCCACCTACCAGTTTGCGCAGTACCTGCGCATGACCGACTCGCTGACGTTCTACGGTCGCCTCGCGATCGGTTACGGCGACACCTACAAGGACCCCGAGAGCGTGCTCGCCGATCCGGCCACGGTTGGCCACGAGCGCTACATGGCCAACCTCGGCGGATTGCCGTTCTTCGAGAACTTCTACGCCGGCGGCGTGTCCGACGTGCGCGGCTTCCGCGACAACACGCTCGGCCCGTTCTACGCCTGGTCGCCCGAGCTGTGCCCGCCCAGCGACAAGAACTGCCGCTGGTCGCTGGGTGGTTCGTTCAAGACCACGGCTTCGGCGGAGATCATCTTCCCGACGCCGTTCGTGAAGGAGAACAACGACAGCACGCGTCTGTCGGCCTTCATCGATGTCGGTAACGTGTTCAAGAACAACCTGTGCACGGCCACCTACTGCAGCGAGTACCGCCGCTGGAACGCCGACCAGTTGCGCGCCTCGGTGGGCATCTCGTTCCAATGGCGCGCGCCAGTGGGCCCGATCGTGATCAACCTCGCGCGGCCGATCCGCAAGAAGCCCGGCGACGACACCGAGACGATCCAGTTCATGTTCGGCAATACGTTCTGATCGTCGTACCATTGCCGGCAGCGTTGGCCTCGAGGACAGACCGGTGGTGCAGTCCGCCCTTACCGCCCGCCGGATCCGCGCAGCCTGCCTGTGGCTGCTGCTGACCGGCCTGTGCAGCGCATGGGCGCAGGCGCCGGCGGGTGCGCGCATCGGCTATGTCGACATGAAGCGCCTGCTCGACAACGCACCGCAGATCGTGGCCGGCCGCAGCAAGCTCGAGAGCGAATTCGCGGGGCGCGATGCCGCGCTCAAGGCCGACGAGCAGCAACTGGCACAGCTGCGCGAGAAGGCCGGGGCCACCCCCACCACCGAGCAGCAGCGCCAGATCGACGCGCTGGATCGCTCGATCAGGCGCCAGCGCGACACGCTGCGCAATGAGCTCAAGACCCGCAGCGACCAGGAACTGGACCACAGCTGGCGCGAGATCAACGACGCGGTGGTCGCCTTCGCGCGCGAGCAGGGCTATGACCTGATCGTCGCCAGCCCGGTCGTGTATGCGAGCCCGCGCGTGGACGTGACCGACCGGATCCTCGACCGCCTGCGCCGCAAGCCCGCAAAGGGGGGCGAGCCGTGACCGCAGGCCTGTCGCTGGCCGACCTCGCCGCGCGCTTCGAACTGCAATTGCGTGGCGGCCGTGCCGACCAGGCCGTCACCGGCGTGGCCACGCTTGCCGATGCCAGTGCCAACCAGGTCGGATTCCTCGCCAATCCGCGCTACCGCGCCCAACTCGCCACCACCCAGGCCGCCGCGGTGATCCTGCGCGCCGCCGATGCGCAGGCCTGTCCACGGCCCTGCCTCATCGCCGCCGATCCCTATGTGGCCTTCGCCAAGGTCGCGGCGCTGTTCGAGCGCCGGCCCGCGGCCCAGCCCGGCATCCATCCCAGCGCGATCGTCGCGGCCGAGGCACGCATCGACGCCGGCGCGAGCATCGGGCCCTTGTGCGTGATCGATGCCGGCGCGGTGGTCGAGGCCGGTGCGGTCCTCGGCCCGCACTGCAGCATCGGACCGCGCTGCGTGGTCGGCGCGCATGCGCGCCTGGTCGCGCGCGTCACCCTGGTGCAGGACGTGCGCCTGGGCCAGCGCGTGCTCATCCACCCGGGCGCGGTGCTCGGCGCCGACGGCTTCGGCCTCGCCTTCGAGCGCGACCACTGGCTCAAGGTGCCCCAGCTCGGCGGCGTGGTCGTCGGCGACGACTGCGAGATCGGCGCCAACACCACCATCGACCGCGGCGCGCTCGGCGACACCGTGCTCGAGGCCGACGTGCGGCTCGACAACCAGATCCAGATCGCCCACAACGTGCGCATCGGCGCGCACAGCGCCCTGGCCGGCTGCGCGGCCGTGGCCGGCAGCGCAAGCATCGGCCGCCACTGCCTCATCGGCGGCGGCGCTGGCATACTCGGCCACTTGAGCATCGCCGATCGCGTCACCGTGACGGCCATGAGCCTGGTCACCCACTCGATTCGCGAGCCCGGCGAGTATTCGTCGGGCACACCGATCCAGCCCAACCGGCAATGGCGTCGCAATGCGGCGCGCTTCAAGCACCTGGATGAGATCGCGCGGCGCCTGGGCGCCGGCGCAAAGGACAGTACCGAATGAACAACCCGATTGCCCGCTTCGAACTGCCGATCAACGTCGAGCAGATCGCCGCCCTGCTGCCGCACCGCTACCCGTTCCTGCTGGTCGACCGCGTGACCGCGGTGGAGCCGAACCAGCGCATCAGCGCGCTCAAGAACGTGACCTTCAACGAGCCGTTCTTCCAGGGCCATTTCCCCGGCCATCCGGTGATGCCGGGTGTGCTCATCATCGAAGCGATGGCGCAGGCCTCGGGCCTGCTCATCACGCTGTCGGGGCACGAGTCGAAGGGCCCGGTGGTGTTCTACCTCGTCAAGGTCGACAAGGCCCGCTTCAACCAACCGGTGGTACCGGGCGACCAGTTGCGCCTGGAAGTCGAGCACAAGCGCTCGGTGCGCAACATGAGCCAGTTCCAGGGCCGCGCGCTGGTCGGCGACACGCTGGTGGCCGAGGCGGAGATCCTCTGCGCCGAGGTGCCTGCGTGAAGATCCATCCGACCGCCCAGGTCGATCCGGCCGCGCAACTGGGCGAAGGCGTCGAGATCGGCGCCTACAGCGTGATCGGCGCCGAGGTGAGCATCGGCGCCGGCACCCGCATCGGCGCGCACGTGGTGATCGAGGGCCCGACCCGACTCGGGCGCGACAACCAGGTGTTCGCGTTCGCCGCGCTCGGGGCCCAGGCCCAGGACAAGAAGTTCGCCGGCGAGCGCACCGAACTGGTGATCGGCGACCGCAACACCATCCGCGAGTTCGTGACCTGCAATCGCGGCACCGGCGGCGGTGGCGGCGTCACCCGCATCGGCAGCGACAACTGGCTGCTCGCCTACAGCCATGTCGCGCACGACTGCCAGGTCGGCGACCACTGCGTGTTCTCCAACAACGCCACGCTCGCCGGCCACGTCGAGGTCGGCGACCACGTGATCATCAGTGGCTTCGCTGGCGTGCACCAGTTCTGCCGCATCGGCGCCCACGCCTTCATCGGCATGGGCGTGCTCATCAGCGGCGACGTGCCGCCGTTCCTCATGGTGGCGACCGACGCCGACACCCAGGGCCGACCGCGCGGCATCAACAGCGAAGGACTCAAGCGTCGCGGCTTCGATGCCGCGCGCATCAGTGCGATCAAGCGCGCCTACCGCGCCCTGTACCTGGGCGAGACCACGCTCGCCCAGGCGCGCGAACAGCTGGCGGCCCAGGCACATGACAGCACCGATGTCGCCCAGATGCTCGCCTTCATCGACGCCAGCCAACGCCCGCTGCTGCGCTGAACGCGGGCCGCGGCGCCCGCCGGCCCGGACGCGACGGCGGCGCGCGGGCCTCTGCCCATCGATGCGCTCGTGGTGCGTGCGGGTCCCGGCCGCGCCCGCGCGCCTTGGTTACCAGCCCGGCGGAAGGTCGGGAATGTCCTCGAACGTGCACTCGTCATCGAACTGCGCCCTCGTGATCGTTGCAATGTAGGCCGGCACGCCGATGCGAAACTCGCCCAGATCCAGGTCGCCCACGCCCTGGAAGCGCGTGTTTGCGTAGTGCATCTGCGCCGCCGGGCGCAGTGCCTCGAACATGTTGCGCGTGTTCAGGAACGAGGAATCGGCGATCGTGTTGCGGCCGGCATCGGTGAGCGGCAGCGGCACGGCGGCGTTCCACCAGTAGAACGAGACGCCGATATAGGCATTCTCCACCAACGCGCCGGTGATCAGGTTGTCGTTGGCCGGCGTTTCCAATGACCCACCATCCTCGGTGGTGTCGAGGATCTTGATGGCCCAGCACGCATTGATGATGTGCGTGTTGACGAACGCGTTGTCGTGTGCGCCGTCGCGGATCGTGATGCCACTGCCATCACCACATTCGCTCTGTCCGTCATGGGTGCCGTAGGCGACGTTGTCGATGAACAGGTTGTGGTGCACGCCGCGATGGCGCACCCCATAGCCTTCGTTGTTCATGTTGACCACGACGTTGTGATCGAACACGTTGCCCGTCGATTCGATGCGCGGACCACCGACGCGTTGGTCGCCATTGTCCTTGACCACGAAGCCATGTCCACTGTGATACGAGTCCGGATGGCGCCAGGCATAGGAGTGGTGCACGCGATTGCCCACCCCGCTGACGAACACGTAGTAGTCGGTTCCCATCGGATAGGCAGTGCTCACACCGTACACGCGCACGTTGTCGACTTCGGTGTCATCGCCGTTGACCTTGAGCGCCTCGGCGAAGGCGTCGATGATCAATGAATTGCGCACGATATCGCCATTGGAGAAGCGCGTACTGACCATGCCCAGGGCGATAGCCACGCCCCTGTAATCATCCTCGGGGTCACCGATCGAGCGCAGGTTCACGTTGTCGAACAGGTGGCTCTCGATGAAACCATTGTTGCCGTATTCACCGAGGGCGTTCGACATGCCGGCCAAGATGCCGTAGCCGTTGTAGTTGCGAATGTTGAGGTTGCGCAGGGTGATGCGCCGCCTGCCGCGCATGTCGATCGCCACCTCGCGCGTCCGGGCACCGCCGTCGAGCAGCGGCATGTCGGCTGGATCGAACGCAGGCAATTCGGGAACCGCCGCGCCCGGTCCCGTGGGTGCAAGGTTGGCGAGGATCGGCGGCTGGTCACCCGGCGTCGAACGGTAGCCCACCAGCGAAATGTCGTCGCGCTGGACCACGACCTGCTCGGGATAGGTGCCCGCCTTGACGTAGATGACCGATCCCGGCGGCACCGCGGTGGCGGCCGATACGGCCTTGTTGATCGTCTTCCATGGCAAGGCCAGCGTACCTGGATTGGCGTCGTTGCCGCCGGCCACCGACACGTAATAGGTGGGCACCGGATCGAAGCCGTCGCGAAACACCGGGTCGTATACCGCAGCCGCAGGTACCGCGACCAGCATGAACAGCACGGCCAAGGTGGCCGACGATGCACGCACCAACGGTGCGGCGCACGCCCTGGGTCGCTGCGCAAGGGTCATGGCGATGGCTCCGGTTCGTGGTCGAACGTGGCGAAGCGCCGTTGCGGTGGCGCCGGCGAAGCCTCGCGCGCGAGCGATTGTCGCGGCTGCAAATGGGCGGCACATCATCAATATTGATGAGATCGCGCCCTGCCGCTGCGGCAGGCATGGCCGCCTTGCGGCTATGATCGCTGGATGCCAGATGCCGCCCCGGGCCACCCGATCCCTCAGTTCGTGCTGGTCGCCGGCGAGCCGTCGGGCGACCTGCTCGGCGCCGGCCTGATCCAGGCGCTGCGCGCGCACTTTCCGACGGCGCGCTTCGCCGGCATCGGCGGCGAGCGCATGATCGAGGCCGGCCTCGCCAGCTGGCATCGCCTCGAGCGGCTGTCGGTGATGGGCCTGGTCGAGGTGCTGCGCCATTTGCCCGCACTGCTCGCGATCCGCCGCGACGTGGTCCGGCGCACGCTGGCGCTGCGGCCGGCCGCCTACATCGGCATCGACGCACCCGACTTCAATCTCGGCGTGGAACGGCGCCTCAAGCGAGGCGGCATCCGCACCGTGCACTACGTGAGCCCGTCGGTGTGGGCCTGGCGCGAGGGGCGCGCGGCGCGCATCGGCCGCAGCGCCGATCGGGTGTTGTGCCTGTTCCCGATGGAACCACCGATCTATGCGCGGCACGGCGTCGACGCCCGCTTCGTGGGACACCCCTTCGCCGACGCGATGCCGCTGGAGCCCGACCGCGCCGCCGCACGCACGCGCCTGGGCCTGCCCATGCAGGTGCGTGTGCTCGCGCTGCTGCCGGGCAGCCGCCTCGGCGAGATCGCGCGGCTTGCGCCGGATTTCCTGCGCGCCGCGCAGCAACTATGTGCCAGCCGGCCCGACCTGCGCGTAGTGGCGCCGATGGCCAACGCGGCCTGTCGCGCCGCATTCGAGCAGGTGCTGGCGCAGGCCTGGCCCGACGCGGGCGCCACGCTCATGCTCAGCGATGGCCAGGCGCGCGCCGCCATGACCGCGGCCGACGCGGTGCTGCTCGCATCGGGCACCGCCACGCTCGAGGCGATGCTGGCCAAGCGGCCCATGGTGGTGGCCTATCGCATCGCGCCGCTCACCTACCGCATCGTGCGCCTGCTCGGGCTGCTCAAGGTCGAGCGCTACGCCTTGCCCAACATCCTCGCCGGCCGCGACCTCGCGCCCGAGCTCATGCAGGACGCCTGCACGCCCGCGGCACTCGCGCATGCGCTCGCGCCCCTGCTCGACCGCGGCGCCAGCGACGCCGCGTTGCAGGCCGAATACCGCCGCCTGCACCTGGCGCTGCGCGCCGATGCGAACGCGAGTGCGGCCGCCGCGATCGCCGAGCTGGTGGGCACGCCGCCTTGAGCGCAGCGCAGGGCGCGCGACCCGGGTTGACGCCGCGCACGCGCCTGCGCAGGATGCCGCGCATGCCGCGCCACCACCCATGAGCCCGCCGCTCCCACGCCACACCCGGCTGTTGCGCATCGGCGCCGCGCTCGCGTTCGGCGCACTCATCGCCTTCGGCCCGCTCACCGAGAACACCACCACCGAGAAGCTGTTCGCCGCGGCGGTGATCCTCGCCACGCTGTTGCTGCTGCTGTTCGCCTCGGCCCGCGTCGCGTTCGCGCTGGTGGCGGTGAGCGCGCTGTTCGGCGCGATCGAGTTGGCCGGCGTGCTCAAGTTCAAGTACCTCACCACGCCCCTGCTCGCGCCGGATCTCGAGTATTTCGTCACCAGCGGCACGCTGGAGATGTTCACGCATTACCCGCTGTTGCTCGCGGTGGGGCTGGGCACGCTCGTGGTCGTGCCGCTCGCGCTGGTGGCCAGCTTCATGGGCGAGCGCGCCACCTTGCTGGCGCAGCGCCCGCGCGCGCTGCGCGTTGCCGTGCGCGTCGGCGGCAGTGCGCTGGCGGGCTGGGCACTGGCGCTGCTGCTGTCGGCGGATGGCCCGTTCGGCAGCGTGTTCAACAAGCCGATGTGGATCACGATCAACGACAAGAGCTTCATCACCGACTTCCTGACCTCGTTCAACGACACCGTCATCAACGAGCCGGCGATCCCGCCCGGCGTCGACCGCAGCCTGTCCTGGAAGCTCGACCGGCCGATGCAGGCGCCCGCACAGCCGCCCGACGTGGTGCTCGTGCTCGAGGAGAGCACCTTCGACCCGCGCATCCTCAAGTTGTGCACGATCGCGGCGTGCCGCGCGGCGATGTTCGACGCCGACAAGCGCACGCGTGCCCATGGCCTCATGACCGTGCACACATTCGGCGGTGGCACCTGGACCAGCGAGTTCTCGGCGCTGACCGGCCTCGCCCACACCCTGTTCGGCAACGCCGGTCTGTACGCGCCCTACAACCTCGCGCCGCGCGTGGCCTACACCTTGCCCAAGGCGTTCCAGCACGCGGGTTATCGCGCGATCGCGCTGTATCCGATGAGCGGCGACTTCCTCAACGCCCGCAACGCCTACGACTACTACGGGTTTGACGCGTTCTACGACGGCACCGAGTACGGGCTGGGCTGGGACAGCCGCGACGCCGACCTGCTCCAGGTGTTCGAGCGCATCCTTGCCGAGGAAAGGGCCGCACACCCCGACACCCCTCTGTTCATCTTCATGCTCACGCTGCACCAGCATGGTCCGCACATGACGCCGCTCGCGCAGCTGCCACCGCCGTTCAACCGGCCGCTGTTCGCGGGCAGCTTCAAGCCCAAGGCACTGGATGAGTGGCTCAACCTCAACCTCGGCAACTACCTGCAGCGCCTGCACGAATCCGATGCGATGCTCACGCAGTTGCAAAAGCTCCTGCTCGACGCCAAGCGCCCGGCCGTGCTCGCGCATTTCGGCGACCACCAGCCTTCCTTCGACGGCGCGATCAACGAGATCCCCAAGCAGGTGCCCAAGGCGGCCGGGCCGATTGCGCACTGGGTCACCTACTACATGATCAAGTCCAACTACCCGGTGCGCGCGCGCTACGACTACCCGGTGCTCGACATCGCCTTCCTCGGCTCGCTCGTGCTCGATGTCGCGGGCGTGCCCAAGGATGCGTTCTACCAGGCCAACACCTTGCTGCGTGAACGCTGCAAGGGCCGTTACCTCGACTGCAAGGACAAGAAGGTTGTGGCGTCCTACCACGCCTGGGTGTTCAGCACGCTGGGAGACCTGCGTGAAGACCACTGAGCCGCGCCCGCGTGCGCCGGACCCCGCGGCCGCGCGCGTGGCGGGCGTCGACGAGGCCGGCCGCGGACCGTTGGCCGGACCGGTGGTGGTGGCCGCGGTGATCCTTGATCCGGCGCGGCCGATCGCCGGCGTGGCCGATTCCAAGGCGCTGGATGCGGCCACGCGCGCGGCCCTCGCGCCGCTGATCCGCAGCCGGGCACTGGCCTGGTCGGTGGTGGTGGTGGATACCGGCGAGCTCGAGCAGCTCAACATCCTCGGCGCCACGCTCGCCGGCATGACGCGCGCGTTGACCGCACTCGCGCCCGCACCCACGCTGGCCCTGATCGACGGCAACCGCCTGCCGCGCGCGTTGCCGTGCGCCGCGCGCGCGCTGGTCGGCGGCGACGCCAGCGAACCCGAGATCGGCGCGGCCTCGATCCTGGCCAAGACCACGCGCGATGCGCTCATGGAGCAACTGGATGCGCTGCATCCCGGCTACGGGTTCGCGCGGCACAAGGGCTATCCCACGCCCGAACACCTGGCCGCGCTGGAACGCCTCGGCCCGTGCCCGATCCATCGCCGCGGCTTTGCGCCCGTGCGGCGCCTGCTGGCGCCGGGCCTGCTGTGAGCCGGCTGCTGCGCGCTGACACACGCCAAGCCGTGACCGCAATCACGAAAGCCTTCGTTGAACCCATCAGCGCACGCGCTATGATGCGCGACGCGCATGGCGGCGCCATGACGCCGTGCACGCTCGCCACCGCTCCCGCAATGGAACGCACTTGCGCAAGGATCGCCCCACTGCTGCCGCATCGCGGCGCCTGCTTGCCGGCCTGATCGCAGTCGCGGTGTGCGGCTGGGTGGCGCTGCGGGTGCTGGGCCTGGAGACCGATCTGGCCGAGCAGGCGTACTGCCTGGCCTGCATGGCCTGTGCCGCGGCACTGCTGGGCGTTGCCAGCGGCCGTGCCGCGTTCGGGCTGTACGCGGGCTCGCTGCTGCTGGGCGTGATCTGGCTCGCGAGCGCGCTCAAGGTGTCCTACCTGCACGAGCCCCTGCTGGCGCCGGACCTGCGCTATTTCGGCGGCACCTTCACGCTGGCGGTGATCGGCCACTATCCGGGCATGCTGCGCAAGAGCCTCATCGCGATGCTCGGTGGCGGCACGCTCGCGGTGCTGCTGTGGCGCCTGGAGTCCCCGGGCCTGTGGCAGGCCCGGCGCTGGCGCCGACGGCTGGGCATGAGCCTGCTCGCGACCCTGCCGCTCGCCGCGAGCCTGTCACCACACGGCCCGTTCGCGCCGCTGTATGCCGCGCCCACGTGGGAATACATCTCCAACGGTGCGCGCAATCCGATCTCGACCTTCATCCGCTCGTTCACGCGCATGGGCATCGAACTGCCTGCGCGCAGCAATCCTGTCGACCCCTCGCAGTGGCGGCTCGCCACACCTGCCCTCGCGACCGCCGCCGCGCCCGACATCGTCGTGGTGCTGGAGGAAAGCACGCTCGACCCGCAGCAGTGGGCCGACTGCACCAGCGCGCACTGCCGCTCCGAACTGCTCCAACCCGACGCCACCACGCGCGCGCTGGGCGCATTGCGCACACATACCTGGGGCGGCGGCACCTGGACCAGCGAGTTCGCGCTGTTGACCGGCCTGCCCCACAACGTATTCGGCGCGGCTGGCATCTACGCCCCGTTCAACCTCGTGCCGCGCCTGGCCGACAGCCTGCCGCGCCAGCTCAAACGGCTGGGCTACCACACCATCGCGATCTACCCGATGGCCGGCGATTTCGTCGGCGCCGCGGGCGCCTACCGCGACTATGGCTTCGACGAGTTCCACGACTCCACCGAGCTGGGCCTGCGCTGGGGCAGCACCGACGACGAACTGTTCGAGCGCGCGCAGGCGCTGTATGCGGCACGCCGTGCTGCCAACGAGGGGCCGTTGTTCATGATGATCCTGACCATGCGCCAGCATGGCCCGCACGATTATCCGCTCTCGGCGCTGCCGCCGCCGTGGAACGAGCCGCCCGCACCGCGGCTGGACGAGCGCAGCAACCGCAACCTCGCCACCTACCTGTACCGCCTGCACCAGTCCGCGCTGGCGCTCGCCCAGCTGCGCGGGTTCCTGTTCGCGGGCGACCGGCACGCGCTGCTGATGCACTTCGGCGACCACCACCCTTCGTTCGACGGACTGGAACTGTCGCTGCGCCGGCGCCAGGCCGATGGCGCGGATGCGCTGTACAACACCTACTATCGCATCGACGCCAATTTCGCCACGCCGGCCTGGCACGCGCCGCGGGTGCTCGACCTCGCCTTCCTCGCCAGCGTGGCGCTGCAGTTGGCGCAATTGCCGCCCGATCGCTATTTTCAGGCCAATACGCGCCTGCGCGAGCGTTGCGATGGCCTGTTCGAAGGCTGCCCACCGGCGGTGCTCGAGCCCTATTTCGGCTACATCCTCGATCAACTGCACCTGCTGCAGTAGGCCCGCGGGCGCGTCCGCCACGTCAAGCCTTGTCCGCGGCGGCGGGGGTAACTACGCTGGCAGCCTTGCTGCCGTCCCGCCATGTCCGCCTCGTTCATCCACCTGCACGTCCACAGCGAGTATTCGCTGATCGACTCGACGATTCGCATCGACGAACTCGTCAAGGCTTGCGCGCGCCTGGATATGCCCGCGGTGGCGCTGACCGACCAGAGCAACCTGTTCGCGCTGGTCAAGTTCTACAAGGCCGCCGAGGCCGCCGGGGTCAAGCCGATCGCGGGCTGCGACCTGTGGCTGGCCGATGAGGAGGAGGCCGCGCGCCCGCAGCGCGTGCTGCTGCTGTGCCAGGACCGGCAGGGCTATCTCGCGCTGTCGCACCTGGTGTCGCGCAGCTACGCCGAGAATCGCCATGGCGAGCGCGCGCTGGTCGACCCCAGCTGGCTCGACGAGGCCAACGGCGGCCTCATCGCGATCGCGGGACAGGACAGCGACATCGGCCGCCTGCTGCTCGCGCAGCGCGCAGAGGCCGCGTTGCAGCGCGCACAGTGGTGGCGCGAGCGCTTCCCCAACCGGCTGTACCTGCAGGCCACGCGTATCGAGCGCGCGGGCGAGGAGGTATTCCTGGCCGGCGCGCTCGACCTCGGCGCGCGCCTCGCGCTGCCGCTGCTGGCCGGCAACGACGTGCGCTTCCTGGAGCGCGAGGATTTCGAGGCCCACGAAGCGCGCGTGTGCATCCATGCCGGACGCGTGCTGGCCGACCCGCGGCGGCCACGCGACTACACCCCCGAGCAATACCTCAAGCCACCCGCGGCGATGGCGCAGCGCTTCGCCGACCTGCCCGAACTGCTCGCCAACACCGTCGAACTCGCGCGCCGCTGCAACCTCGAACTGAGCTTTGGCAAGTACTACCTGCCTGCCTTCCCGGTGCCGGCGCAGCACACGCTCGACAGCTACATCGGCGCGCAGGCGCGCGACGGCCTCGCTGCGCGGCTCGCCGTGCAGCCGCTCGCGCGCGGGTTCGCGCGCGAGGACTACGACCAGCGCCTCGACCGCGAGCTCGAGGTGATCGTGCAGATGGGCTTTGCCGGCTACTTCCTCATCGTCGCCGACTTCATCAACTGGGCCAAGGACAACGACATCCCGGTCGGCCCGGGCCGCGGCTCGGGCGCCGGCTCGCTGGTGGCCTGGTCGCTGGGCATCACTGATCTGGATCCGCTGCGCTACGGCCTGCTGTTCGAGCGCTTCCTCAACCCCGAGCGCGTGTCGATGCCCGACTTCGACGTCGACTTCTGCATGGACCGGCGCGACGAGGTGATCGACTACGTGAGCCGCAAGTACGGCCGCGACCGGGTCAGCCAGATCATCACCTACGGCACGATGGCCGCCAAGGCCGTGCTGCGCGACACCGGGCGCGTGCTCGGCCTGCCCTACGGCCAGGTCGACCGCATCGCCAAGCTGCTGCCGCGCATGCCGCTCGACCTCACGCTGGAGGATGCGCTGGGCCGCTCGGACAAGTCCCGGCACGAACCGGCGCGCGTGGTGGCCGAGTTCCGCGACCTGTATGCAGGCGACGAGGAAACCCGTGAGCTGGTGGACCTTGCGCTCAAGCTCGAGGACCTCACGCGCAACGCCGGCAAGCACGCCGGTGGCGTGGTCATCGCACCTGCGCCGCTGCACGAGTTTGCGCCGCTGTACTCGGAAGGCGGCGATGGCCTGGTCACTCAGTTCGACAAGGACGATGTCGAGGCGGTCGGGCTGGTCAAGTTCGACTTCCTCGGCCTGCGCACGCTCACGATCATCGACTGGGCGGTCAAGGCGATCAACGCGGCGCGCGCCGCCGCCGGCGGCGCGGAGGGCCCGCTCGACATCATGGCGCTGCCGCTGGACGATCCCGCGGTGTTCGAGCTGTTCCGCCACGCCCACACCGTGGCGGTGTTCCAGTTCGAATCCCGCGGCATGCAGCGCCTGCTGGTCGACGCCAGGCCCGACTCGTTCGAGGACCTCATCGCGCTGGTGGCGCTGTACCGGCCCGGACCGATGGAGCTGATCCCGAGCTTCTGCGCGCGCAAGCACGGCCGCGAGGTGATCGAGTATCCCGACCCGCGCGTCGAACTGATTCTGCGCGAGACCTACGGCATCATGGTCTACCAGGAACAGGTCATGCAGATGGCGCAGATCGTCGGCGGCTACTCGCTCGGCGGTGCCGACCTGCTGCGTCGCGCGATGGGCAAGAAGAAGGCCGAGGAAATGGCCAAGGAACGCGTCAAGTTCCGCAGCGGCGCCGCCGCCAACGGGCTGGACGAGGCCAAGGCCGACGCGATTTTCGACCTCATGGAAAAGTTCGCCGGCTACGGCTTCAACAAGTCGCACGCCGCGGCCTATGCGCTGGTCGCCTACCAGACCGCATGGCTCAAGGCGCACCATCCGGCGCCGTTCATGGCCGCGGTGCTGTCGGCCGACATGGACGGCCTCGACAAGGTGGTCGGTTTCATCGACGAGGCGCGCGCGCTCGGCCTCACCATCAACCCGCCCCACGTCAACCATTCGCAGTGGAAGTTCGCGGCGATCGACGCGCGCACGATCCAGTACGGCCTCGGCGCGGTCAAGGGCGTGGGCCACGCCGCGATCGACAATATCGTCGCCGCGCGCGAACACGGCGGCGCGTTTCGCGACCTTGCCGACTTCTGCGCGCGGGTCGATCCGGCCAAGGTCAACAAGCGCGTGTTCGATGCGCTCATCCTCGCCGGGGCGCTCGATGGCCTCGGACCCAACCGCGCCAGCCTTGCCGAGCAGTTGCCCGAGGCCCTGCGTGCGGCCGAGCAGCGCGCGCGCGATGCGCAAAGCGGCCAGTTCGACATCTTCGGCGCCAGTCCGGGCAGCCCCGCGCTGGCCACGCCCACGCTCGCCGTGGTCGACGAGTGGCCGCTCGCGCAGCGTCTGGCCGGCGAGCGCGAAACGCTCGGCCACTACCTGTCGGGCCACCCGACCGACCCGTGGCGCGAACTGCTCGCGCAGCTCACCACCTGCACGATCGGCACGATCGACAAGCACTACAAGCCGCCGCGCGAGGGTCGCCTGCGCGTGGGCGAGATGCCGCGCTTCACCCTCGCGGGCAGCGTGGTGGGACTGCGCAAGCTGGCCGACGGCCGCGTGTTCGTGGGCGTTGAGGATGCCAGCGGCAAGGTCGAGGCGGCGCTGTTCAGCGAAGCCTGGCTCGAATTCGGCCCCCTGCTCACGCGCGATGCGATCCTCGTGTTCGAGGGCGGACTGAGCTTCGACGACTTCGTTGGCGGCTACGTGCTGCGGGTCGGCTCGGTCTGGACCATCGACGAGGCCTGCGTGCGCCGCGCACGCCTGCTGCGGCTCACGCTCGACGATGCCGACGCGGCGGTGGTGACGCGCCTGCAGCACACGCTGGATGCGCACCGCGGCGGCACCACGCCGGTGCGCCTGTGCTGGCGCAACCACACTGCGGCGGCCGACATCGAGCTCGGTGCCGACTGGCACGTGCGCGCCAGCCACAGCCTGGCCGATACGCTGCGCACGCTCGATGGCGTGAGTTCGGCCGAGCTCGTGCTCGGCTGAAACTCCGCCCGCGCCGGCCCGCCAGCGGCGCATCCTCGCGGCCGCGCCCCGGCGCCGGCCTGCCAGCGCCATCGCCACACCCCATCGCGCACGGGGCAAGCCGCTATACTTGCCACTTTGCGCTGCCAGCGCGGCACCCGCCGGCGCAGCGCTGGGCGAACAGCGGCGAATGAACCCGAACTTCCTCGATTTCGAACAACCCATCGCCGACCTGGAAGCCAAACTCCAGGAGCTGCGCAGCGCCAGTCGCGGCCACGCCCTCGACATCGATGCCGAAGTGGCGACGCTGCAGGGCAAACTGCGCGCCAAGACCGCCGAGATCTTCCGCAACCTCACGCCGTGGCAGGTGGCACAGATGTCGCGCCACCCGGCGCGGCCCTACACGCTCGACTACCTGCGCGTGATGTGCGACGAGTTCCACGAGTTGGCCGGCGACCGCGCCTATGCCAACGACGCCGCGATCGTCGGCGGCCTCGCCCGCATCGGTGGCCGCGGCGTGGTCGTGCTCGGCCACCAGAAGGGGCGCGACACCAAGAGCAAGATCCGCCGCAACTTCGGCATGCCCTATCCCGAGGGCTACCGCAAGGCGCTGCGCCTGATGCAGCTGGCCGAACGCTTCAAGCTGCCGATCCTCACCTTCATCGACACGCCGGGCGCATACCCGGGCGTGGGCGCGGAGGAACGCGGCCAGAGCGAGGCGATCGCGCGCAACCTGCTCGAAATGGCCCGCCTGCGCGTGCCGATCGTGTGCAACGTGATCGGCGAGGGCGGCTCGGGCGGAGCGCTGGCGATCGGCGTGGGCGACATCACCAACATGCTCGAATACAGCACCTACTCGGTGATCACGCCAGAAGCCTGTTCCTCGATCCTGTTCAAGACCCCCGAGCGCGCGCGCGACGCCGCCGGCATGCTGGCGATGACCGCGCCGCGACTCAAGGAGTTCGGCCTCGTCGACAAGGTGATCCGCGAGCCGCTCGGCGGCGCCCACCGCAATCCGCGCGGCATGGCGATCCGGCTCAAGGCGATCCTGCTCAACCAGCTCGACGACCTGGGCCACATCGGCGAAGCGGCCCTGCTCGAACGCCGCTACCAGCGCCTGCGCGGCTACGGCGCCTTCACCGGCGGCTGAGGCCGGCCCGCGCGGTGATCGCATGTCGCTCCAGTCACGCGATGCCGAACTCACCAGCCTGACCGGCCTGCGCGGTTTCGCGGCGCTGTGGGTGCTCGTCTACCACGTGTGGGTCGAGGCCACGCCCCGCCTCATCACGCTCGGGCCGCTCGACCTCACGCCGCTGTTCTCGGCCGGCTGGGCGGGCGTCGACATCTTCTTCACACTGTCGGCCTTCCTGCTCAGTCTGCCCTACGCGAGCCGCCAGCTCGAAGGCGCACCGCGCCCTTCGCTGCGCGGCTACTGGTTGCGCCGCGTGCAGCGCATCCTGCCGGCATGGTACGCGCAGCTCGCGATCCTGACCGCGCTGGCCGCCTTGGGCATCGGTACCTTGCCCACGTTCACCCAGTTGCTCGGCAACCTGCTGCTGCTCAACAACTTCGGCCCGCTTGGGGTGGTGCCGATCAATCCGGTGAGCTACACGCTCGCGATCGAGTTCTCGTTCTACGTGATCCTGCCCCTGCTCGCGTATTGGCTACGACCCGGGCGCTGGTGGTGGCTCGCACTGCTCGCGATCGCGGTCACCCAGGCCTGGCGACAACTGATCTTCCCGCTGGTGGCCGAAGCCGCTGTGCCGCTGCGCGTGGTCGCACTCGAGCAGATGCCGGGACGCCTGGACCAGTTCGCGGCCGGCATGCTCGCCGCCTACGCCTACACGCGCGCGGTGGCGAGCGGACGTCGCGCCAACACGAACCTCAACGATGCACTGCTGCTGGCCGGCATGACACTGTTCGCTGCGCTGCTGTGGTCGGCGCACTACACGGTCGCGACCTATTGGGAAGGTCATTGGCTGCTGTTCACCTGGCACGGCCTGGCCGGTATCGCCACCGCGCTCATGCTGTATGCAGGCGCGCGTGGCAGCCGCATCGCGCGCGCACTGTTCGACAATGCCGCGCTGCGCTGGCTCGGCCTCGTGAGCTTCGGCCTCTACCTGTGGCATTTCCCGCTGCTGCAGTGGCTCACCGCGACGCATGTGTTCGACTGGATCGACGGCTACCGCCTGCCGTGGATGCTGCCGGTCGTGCTGCTGCTGGCCAGCCTCATCGCCGCACTGTCCTACCGCTGGATCGAACTGCCGATCCTGCGCCTGGGTCGGCCACGCGCGGCCCATCCGCAACTGCGCACCGAAATGATCGCCGCGCCCGCCGCTGCGCCAGTCGAGGACGCCGCGCGCTCCCGCTGAAGGTCACCGTGTTGCGTTCATCATCGTCCCCGCAGCGCCACCTGCACTGCGTCGCCACCGCGCTCCTGAGCGCGTGGCTCGCCGGCGCGTGCTGATCGCGGGCGACGCCACCGTACTCGCCGCCGAGCGGCTCGCCGAACTGGGCTGGCGCGTCGAGCTGCGGGCACCGCGAGGTTCGAGCACGACGCGCGCTGCCGCCACGGCGGACCGCTAGGTCACGCAAGCGCAATTGCCGGCAAAGTCACCACGCGGCGCGCACCCGCCGACACCCGCGAACCTGCCACGGTGCCGAGCGCGCTGGCGCACGGCATCCACACGAAGCGGCGTTGCCCGCGTGGACTTTCGGCCTTTGCGCCGCCCATGGCAACGGTTTTATGATCCAGCTCACGTTCGATGGTGGGCGGGCGCATTGCGACCTCCAGTAGCGGACAGGGGCCACCCGCATCGATCGCATAGCGCCCGGCGCTGCTCCGGTGGGGTCATCCGTTCCACACACGGGGCTTGTCACGATGCGCCGATTCAACGCGATTGCGGGCCTGTTGTTGTCGCTGACCGGAGCGGCATGCGCCGCGCAAGTCGCGCTGGCAGCGCCTGCGGATACCTGGAGCGTGTCGCTCGAGGCGCTGTCGTGGCGCCTCAATGACAGCCCGATCCCGTTCCCGATCATCAGCGACGGCATCATCGGCGCACCCGGCACACAGGTGCTGCTTGGCAACAAGGCGCTGTCGACCGGCTCGCATCGTGGTGCGCGGCTCGGCATCGGCTACGCGCTTGACGCGCAGTTTGGCATCGAGGCCAGCGCGTTCGGCCTGCAGTCGCGCCGCGTCGGCGGCGGTGTGGCATCGTCGGGACAGGTCGGCTCGATCGACCTCATCCTGCCCTACATCGACGCCATCACCGGCGCGGAGTCCGGCAGCGAGCTGTCGCAGGCACAGATCTACCGCGGCAGCGCCTACCACGAGGTGCGCGACCACCTGCGCGGCGCCGAGTTCGACCTGCGCTGGACCGTTGCCGCCGACGAGGCCTGGCAACTCGACCTGCTGGGCGGCCTGCGCCACCTCGACTTCCGCGAAAGCTGGACCTTGGCCACCGACAGCCCATACCTGCCCGCGTTCGAGCCCGACGTGTGGCAGACCCTCGACCGTTTCGACAGCCGCAACCGCTATTACGGCGTGCAGGCCGGCCTGCGCGCGCAGGTCGCTGCAGGACGCTGGTTCGGCGTGGCCAGCCTCAAGGCCGCCGCCGGCACGATGCGGCAGTCCACCGACGTGCAGGGCAGCCTGCGGACCAACGATTTCACTGCGTTCGGCGCCACCGAGACCTTCGTCGGCGGCTACTTCGCGCAGCCGAGCAACATCGGCCGACACACGCGCAGCCAATTCGCGCTGGTGGGCGAAGCCGCGCTCGAGCTGGGCCTGCGCCTGGGCGATCGCGCCACGCTGGGTCTGGGCTACAGCCTGCTGCAGGCCGACAAGGTGCTGCGCCCGGGCAACCAGGTCGACCGCCGGATCAACCCCACGCAGAGCACCTCGTTCACCGAGGACCCGGCACCGACGCCGTCGGGTCCGCTGGCACCGCAGTTCACCGCCCACAATTCCAGGCTGCGCGCGCAGGGCATCAACCTGCACTTCGCTTTGAGCTTCTGAGTGGATATCCATGGACACCGCAACGACACTCAAGTTGAGCCTCGCCCTGACCATGGTCATGCTGTTGCCTGCAGGCTCGCGTCCGGCCTTCGCCGATGACGCCGATACCTGCGCCGGCGGCGTGTTGCAGGCCGGCAGCGGCGGCGATCTCGTCATCACCGCGCCCTGCGCGGTCAAGGCGGGCAACTATCAGTTCCGTGATGTGCATGTACTCGCCGGCGGCACGCTGAGCTTCGAGGATGCGCGCATCGAGTTCTGGGCCGCCAACATCCTTGTCGAGAAGGACGGCAGTCTCATCGCCGGCTCACCGAGCGAGCCGATCGGCACTCATGGCGGCCAGCTCGCGATCCACCTGTGGGGTGCCGACCAGACCGGCAATGACCGCAACCGGCAGGGACGTGGCGTACCTTGCCTGAGCGATGACAAGGGTCAATGCGGCGTGCCCGACGACATCTGGAACGCCAATCGCGATGCGATGGGCATGCCGGTGCCAGTGAGCCAGGCACGACCGATCTCGGCTCTGGCCTCGGCGGCGAGCTACCCGCGCTACGGCGACGAAGCGGCCATCGGCAACGACTACTTCTACGCCTACACCCCGCTGCCACTCGATGGCGCCGACAACCCGACGCATGGCAAGGGCTATTTCGGCTACAAGGTGCTCGGCGTGTCCTACGGCGGCACGCTGCAGTTGTTCGGCCGCAAGGGCGCCAGCTACACCAGCCCCGAATGCGGCGCGGCGCCGAGCAGCAGCGGCTCGAGCTGGGCGCGACTGGATGGCTCGACCGCGATCGGCGCCACCCAGATCAAGCTGGATCGACCGCTGCGCCTGCAGGCAGGTGATCACATCGTCGTCACCAGCACCGACTATGTGCCGGGTCATTCCGAAGAAGCCGTCGTCGCCAGCGACGTCGAGTGCAGCACGCAGGTTGCGTTGCGGGCGCCGCTCAAGCACGCCCACAATGGCATCCGCTTCGCGCTGTCGACGGTGCCGCAGGGTGTCGGACTCGATGCCACGCTGCATGCCAACGGCGCCGAGGTACGCGCGGCGGTCGGCGTGCTCACACGCAGCATCCGCATCGTGTCGGGTGGCGACACGCTCGATGCCGACTTTCCGCCCGAACCGACGCTGGGCTCGAGCGGCCCGGGGTACTCGTTCGGCGGCCACGTGGTGGTGCGGCAGGGCTTCAAGCGCTTCCAGATGCAGGGCGTGGAGCTGCGCCAGCTAGGCCAGGGCGGCCGCATGGGCCACTATCCGCTGCACTTCCACCTGACCCGTTGGGCGCCGTCCGACACCTTCCTGCGCGACTCCTCGGTCAATGAGTCGATGACGCGCTGGATCGTGCTGCATGGCGCGCAGAACCTGCGCCTGGAGCGCAACGTCGGCTGGAAGTCGATCGGCCATGGCTTCTATCTCGAAGACGGCACCGAAACCGACAACAAGTTCATCGCCAACCTCGGCGTGTTTGCGCGCGCGGCGGTCGACAACGTGCAGAACCCGCGGCGCATTCCCGGCATCCTTGCCGCGCCCAACCTGCACCTGAGCATCGGCGAGAACGTGCCGTTCCGTTCCGACTACGACCACCCGACGGTGTTCTGGATCATGAACGGCTGGAATGACTTCGAGGACAACATGGCGGTGGGCGCCGGCACCTGCGGCGTGTGCTACTGGTGGCTGACCAGCATGAACAGCGGCATGTCGCGCAACATGAAGTGGTCGTCGTACGCATCGATGCAGGCGCCGCGCAACGGCGATCCGCATGATCTCAATCGTGCCGGCATGGTTCCGCTCAAGTCGTTCACCGGCAACACCTGTGCCGCGGCGATGACCTCGTTCCAGACCGTGACCGGCACCGAAGCCTGCCAGGGCATCGGCCCCGGCGATGCGGCCGAGCCGCACCCGCTCAATCTGGAACCGGTCAAGAACCCACTGGCCGGCAACCAGGGTGATACCGGCTACTACCCCACGCTCGACCCCGGCGGCGGCCACTTTCCCACCCAATGCACCTCACAGGACTGCAGCACGCAGCCCGCGCGTTGCAGCGCCGGCTCGCCAGCCGATTGCATGGTCACGGTGCTCGACCGCTACACCACCTCGTTCAACTGGGCCGCTTTCAACTTCGCCGCGATCTGGTTGCGACCACAGTGGTATCTGGTCTCCAACAGCGTCATCACCGACGTGCAGCAGGCGGGCCTGACGATGGTCACCGGCGGCGGCTACAGCGAATCGGATGTCATCCCCGGTCACTGGGCGCTGGTGCACAAGAGCGTGTTCATCGGCCACACCCAGGACGGCAATCCGTATGCATCGAGCGGCAGCGCGTTCAATCCGAACGGCCTGCATTGCGCGATCGATGCCAACGGCAACCGGCCACCCAATTTCTGCCTGTCGATCGACGAGGGCATCTCGGTACAGACCAGCAATTTCGGTATGTACCAGCGCCTGTTCAGCGTGTATGACGGCCCTGCCTACCAGGACTCCAACGCCTACCTCAACATCAAGACGATCGACATCGACGATTGCAAGCCGTTCGTCGACCGCGCCAACAAGGTGGGCCGCTGCGATCCCGACATGAGCAACCGCAGGGCGCGCCAGAGCGAATGGCTGGCCGGTTCGCTGCTCGGCCTGCCCAAGGTCGGCAGCGGCGCGTCGGCGCGCTGCTACATGCCCAACGCGGCGATTGGCTGGAAGCAGCCCAATGGCTTCTACTATCCGCCCGCGTTCCATTCCAGGAACCTGTACTTCGACAAGGTCGACATCCGTCATTTCGTGGTGACGCCGCTGGTCAAGGAAGGCAGCCTGATAACCGACTTCGATGCGGTTGAACAGCAGTACTGCAGCTACAACTCAACGTTGTTCGCGGGTTTCGCCGGCAACGATCGCCAGACCGTGCTCAACGACGATGACGGCACGCTGACCGGTTACGTTGACACCACGGTGATCAACAAGGACGACTTCTTCGCCGCGCCGATCGATGCCACCCAGTGCCTGTCGGCCAACAGCTCGCGCACCAGTCCGTACCAGTACGTCACCACGGTCCTCTATCCGGCCTGTGCGATCAACGGCACCTGCGCGCTGGCACCGCAGGGCAGCAACATGAACTGGAACTCCGGCGACTGGAACCGCGCCTGCACCAACGAGGACTGCTACGGCGTGCCGCTGTGGCGGCAGAACGAGATGCCGATCGCCGACCATGGCCTGGCCCGCAGCATCCGCATGATGGGCCAGGAGACCGGCCAGCGCAGTTCACTCACGGCCAACCACGGCACCTACTACATCGACACCGCGGTGTCGAAGAAGCGGCAGTTGTCCGAGGATGGCTGCCTGCGCCGCAACGACCCGACACCTTGCGTGGTGAACGTGTTCAAGCCCGGTGAGAGCTACTACCTGTTCCTCGTGTTCGCCAAGCCCGACACCGAGCAGACCTACCGCTTCTATGTCGGCGAGAACACCGATTTCGATCCGGCCAGCATCCAGATGGTGAAGGCACGCATTGGCGTCAATCCGATCGTCTTCGACGAGAGCCTGGGCGCGCTGCCATCGGGTCGCGCGCGCTGGCTCAACGGCGACAAGGCCACCGCGCGGGGCGTGGTCGAGGTCAGCCTGCGCATGGACGACCTGCCTGGCGCGGTGGGCCTGTTCGACCAGGGACGCAAGGACAAGTGCCAGCCACGAACCTTCTGCACGCTCGATGCACGGTCGCAATGCGTGGGCGTGGATCGCGCCAACGACGCCGTGTGCGCCTGGGCCGGCGCCGACCAGGACTGCCCTGCCGGCGGCTGTTTCGGCATCAAGTTCACGCTGCCAGCCGGGTTCCAGACCCTCGAGGCCGGCGCCACCGATCCACGGCCGCCGGCGCAGTGCGTGCAGAACGCAGCGCCATGGGATTACCCGTTGCAGCAGCTGGGCCAGCCCTATCCCGGTGATGTCTGCCCGCAACGCGCCGATGACCTGCCGCACGACTTCTGTGCGCGCTGAGATCGCGGCGGACACGCAGCCGTGACTGGGAAGCGCTCCCGCCGCGATTTCATCAAGGCCGGCGCCACCGCCCTGGGCGCCGCGCCGCTGGCCGCGCTCACAGCCGAACCGGCCGGCGCCGCGCTGGCCGCGCTCGACCCGGCAGCGATCGTGGCGCGTTTCGCCGCCCTGCCCGGCGATGTCGGGTTCGAAATCCGCGTTCCCGCGGTGGCGGGTGGCGACGATTTCGTCGTGCAATGGCAAGCCGATCGGCGCCTGTTCTGCGCCAGCTCGCTCAAGACCTTTGCCCTGTGCGAGGCCCTGCGCCAGCACGACGCACCCGATGTGGTCGCGCAACTCGAACAGCGCACGCTCATTCTCGATTCGAGCATCTGGTCGTTCGGCAGCCCGATCTACAACCCACCCGACCTCTACGGCATGGTGTCACTGCGCAGCGCGCTCGAAGCGATGATCCTGCGCAGCGACAACACCGCCACCGACATGGTGTTCAAGGCCGCCGGCGTCACCCACATCCGCAACTTCATCGCCGCCGCGGGCCTGGCCAGGACGTCGGTGCCCGACAGCACGCGCGCATTGACCGGCTACCTATGTGGTGCGCCCAACTACGCCTCGCTCGACTGGGAACAACTGCTCGCGGTGGCGCAGCGACCGATGATCCATCCCTTCCTCAACGACGTGCAGAGCCTGGCCTCGTCGGCAGGCGACTTCGTCAGCTACTACGCGCGCGCATTGCAGGGTGAATTCTTCGCGCACGCACAGACGCTGCAGGAGTTCCGCCGCATCCTCACACTGTGCGACTACATCTACCTCATCCCGCTGCCGCTCGGTGCGAGCGTCTACGGCAAGAGTGGCAATGCCGACATCGAAGGCTTCCACGCACGCTGCTTCGCCGGCGGCATGTACAGCCACGGCCGCTGGGTGTATTTCGCCTTCGTCATCAACTGGTATGCCCAGGCCGCGAGCGATCCGGCCACGGTCGACGCCTGGTGTGCGGCGATCGAACAGTCGCTGACCCTCGTGCAGCAGGCCACCGCCGGCCAGCGACCGCAGCTGGCGCCACCGCTGCGCTCGCCGCCCACCACCGGCTCGGCGCACCGGCCGACCTAGACGCAGGCGATCGCGCGCGGCATAAAAAAACCCGGGTCTAAAAAAACCCGGGTCAGTGTCGAATTTCCACCGGCGCCACCCTGCTCGGCAGCTACGGCTACAACGCTTTCGGCCAGCGGACCAGCCAGCTGGCCGGCGGGCAGCGGACCCGCTTCGTGTGTGCTGA
>WBZY01000369.1_pt1 | contig 34354 bp, 37 predicted proteins | sample 5204191 | NCBI WGS metagenome assembly WBZY01 (sample SAMN12344363, study PRJNA552823) | activated sludge metagenome | biome: Activated sludge suspended growth; feature: Anammox Sidestream; material: Wastewater; isolation source: activated sludge from anammox sidestream of wastewater treatment...
GTGAATGATGTATCGAAAGAGATTTTGAGAATTTACACCCTGCTCGATGCAAAAGGCAAAGCCGCAGTTTTACGAAAAGCGCGGCGATTACTTGCCCGTCAACAAAAACAAATTGCCGCCTCGAAAGAGGCGGCAACCCGATCAGCGGCACGAGATAAACCGCTGAAACAACCAAAAGGATTTTAGCACATATGACAAAGAAAACGCTCTTGCTACTCGCGCCGATCTTCCTGCTGGCTTGCGGCTTCTCGCGTTCGGCTATGTTTGTTACACCCGATCCGATCCCCTCCCCCACTGCCGCGCAGGTCGAAAGCCCTACCACGTCCCCCACCCACCCACAACCCACCCAGCAGGTTTGCACAGTTTCCGCGGAAAGTTTTTTGCATGTGCGCGAATCGCCTGGCGTGGACGGCGTTGTTATCGGCTGGTTGAAAGCGGGCGAGGTTATCCCTATCCTGAACGATCAACCCGTTGGCAATTGGATTCACATTCAAGCGGGCGATCTCAAAGGGTGGGTCAATTCCAACTATTGCACGGAGGCACCATGATAAAAGTTTTAGGCAAGGCGGCGGGCATCTTGTTCGCCGCGTTCGGAATTGCGATTCTGGGTTTGCTCATGTCGCTAACCTTTGGCGCGTTGGGCAAACTGTTCCCCGATAATTTCACGAATCAAATTTGGGGACTTGTCCTGTTCGATATTGCCGCGATGATCTGGGCGTTGGCGTTTGTGTACAAGTCCGAATCAACGGGACAGTATGCGGTCGCGGCTATCGGCTTCGTTGCCGCGTTCGTTGGCACGCTTGGAATGGTCGCGGTCGAAGTGTTGTTATCAGGACAGGAATACGTCGAAGTCCAGTCATGGGTCGGTCAATGGATGGTCTACGGATTCATCATCGTGACCGCGATCCATGCGGCGTTACTGTACGCGCACCACGCGACCGCGCCCGACATTCACCAAAAGATCAACGTGGGCGTTGCGCGTGGCGAGATTGTGACGACGGCGATCACGCAAGCGACACACAGGCTCGAAGTCGAAAAAGAATCGCTGGCACGCTCGATCCATGATGACATCGTGGCGCAGGTGAAACGCGATCTGGGAATCCCAACATCGAATCACGTGTTGGACTTACCCGCGTTACCTGTGGACAACTCCGCGCCCTACCCCGTGACGTTTGCGAAGGATGCGCCGATCCCTTTATCGTGGGACTGGCTACGATCCAAATTCCCAAAGGCAAAGACAGAGACGCCCGCGCCGATCACGGAGGAAAAGCCCAAATCGGGCAACCCTTTTCCAGGCGAAAACGAATCCGCATAACTGGATGGGAGGCACCCAGAAACACGATCCGCCGATGGTGGAACAACATCACGAACAGACCGCAACAGTAAAGCCGCGCAAGGTCTACACATGGACGTGTCAATACTGCGGACAACCCTTCCCCAGTCGAAGTTATAACGCTCGTTACTGTTCGCCTACTCACAAGAAATATGCACAGCGAGAACGCGAACGGGTGAAAGTGTCCACGCCCTGACCGGGGACAAAATCAGCCCTACACGCGCCGAACGCGGCGCGTGTAGGGTCATGCCAGGCTTGAATTTTTGCATAAGGGGGTATATGTGGCGGCATTTTCGCAAGTCACGCCACAAGACACAAGGTTGATTGCTCGCAAGTGTGCTATATTCTACGGTATGAAAATTTCAACTTTCGCGCGATGTAACATTATCCAAGCCCGCCCGCGCTCGATCTCACAAACTCGATCCGTTTGTGGATAATTCTGTAACCATACGAGAGGCAAATTATGAACGTGTACCAAACTCGAACCGTCGAAGGAATGACCCGAATCCCGATCCGAACGATTCAGGATTACGTCCGCGACTTCCGCGATCACTTCTCCGAAACAGCCCGCAAGCCCTCGAAGGGGAGACGCTTCACAGCGGCAGACGTGGACATCCTCCAAACGATTCAGCGACTGCGATCCGATAGAGTCCAGGATGCGGAAATCCGCAAAGTGTTGACGGGTGAAACTCCGCTGAAACTCGCGCACCAATTCGACGAGGCGCAAATCAAAGACTTTGCCGCCAATGCCCTGGAATACTTCGAGGACGCAAGTCACGCCCTCGCAAAAGCGGATCAACTTCTCAAAGACGCCCGCGCCCAGATTGCCGAATTGAATAACGAAAAGAAACTTTTGCAAGCGGACTACCGCGCCCTCCGCGACCGCGTGGACAGATTCAAGGAATGGCAAAACTTTGTGATGAAAGAATATCCCGAATTGAATCCGTATGACGAATCGAAAGAAAAGCCTGGTAAGAAAATTCTAGGGATTTTTTGATAGAGGGGCAGGATGAAACCAGATAGAAAAACCACCATCATTTTGCTACTTGCAATTTGCACTTTGTTTTCTTGCTGGCTCATGATCTCAAGTGCCTGGGACGGTATAAAGTTCTACGCAAAACCCTCGTGGGATTTTCTAATCTTTTTTTTCAATTACATATTCTCTAACGCAGAATCAATTATCAAATCAAACCCTGGTAAATGTGTTCTTGGTCTACTGCTTTGGATGACTGCGGGCATATTGGCAAGGATACGAATCGCGCCAAAAGAGACAATTCAAGATTATATGATTGACGAAATAATTAGAAGTCTAAATATCGAAACAGCCTCGCCCGATGATGGCGTAGAAACCACTACCGCCAACGAGAACAAAACCATAAGTCAAACACAACCATCACCTAGTAAGGGATATGCCCGAACCAAGAAGAAGCACGAACACTTTTGGAGAATAATAAAACCAGTAGTAGAACGAGGGGGCAGTTACGACGATATGAGAAACGAACTAAAGAAAAAGTTAGTAAAGACTATGCCAACAGACAACACACTGAGAAAAATCATAAGGGAGTTTGAAAAGTAACCTGATTTTGAATAAAAGAAACTGACTTTGAGTCTTTTAGGACTTTGAACGGCTTTACCATACTGGTAAAGCCGTTTTTGTTTTGGAGGAGTCATGCAAACAGATGTTTATATCTCAATAACACGAAATGACCATCGGTTGATTATTGATGGAGATTTTGATTTATTCAAAACCTTTGTGTCAATACTTCACAAAGACCATGCGTCAATTGCAAAACCAACGATCTACAACCCCGCGCCCGATCTCGCTGGTGAAGTCGCGGCGAAGCCGTGACCGTAAAACGCGAAACGCCCCGATCACTTCGGGACGTTTCAGAACAAGAGCGAACCCAACAGGCAAAGTCAGACTCACTCGACTTTTGCATTATAGCAAAAAGGACTCACAATGACAACACTTCAAGAAGTCACAGAAAAAGCACAAATCAAAAAACCAACGAAGCCCAACTCCAACGAAATGAAACAGGGCTTTGAAACTTACCTTCGGGGACTCCCGCCTGATCTACGCGCCAAACTCGAAAAGTTCAACAAGCATGTAATCACCGAGGCAGTGAATACCGATCAAGCAAATCCTACTCTTGATAACCTCTTACCTGAAATCAAGACCATTGACGCGGCGACTATCCTAAAAAACGAATATCCACCGATTGACTGGATTGTGAAAGATTATCTTGCACCTGGACTAGCCTTCCTTGTGGGTAAGCCGAAGGTTGGCAAATCGTGGCTAGCCTTACAGTTAGCCTTGTCTGTTTTGACGGGCGGCAAGATGTTCGATAGGGACGTAAAAAAAGGGCGTGTGCTAATCCTTGCCCTCGAGGATAACGAACGGCGTTTACATGCTCGAATGAAACAGCAGGGATGGGATGAAGTTAAGCCGGGTAGTGTTGACTTTATGATGGCTGAACATTTTAGAGACCAGATTACAGCCTTGAATACTGGCGGGGGAAAGAGACTCCTAAAGTACATCGAAAAGAAAAAATATAGACTCGTCATTGTTGACACGTTCAGCCGTGCCATTCAGGGCGACCAGTTGGATCCGGCGGAAATGACGAAAGCAGTGGGAGACCTTCAACAATACGCGCTTGATAAAGGCGTGTCTCTGGTCATCGTTGACCATATGCCGAAAAACTCACCATCACAGAATCCCATAGATCATCTTTATGGCAGTGTAGCAAAAGCGGGAGTCGCTGATCTGCTTTGGGGATTGTACAAAGAACAGGGAAAGTTAGGGGCTAAGTTAGCGATCAACGGGCGCGATGTAGAAGATACAGAATTGAAACTGACATTTGATAAAAGTCTTGTTTACTGGCATTGCGAAGGCACTGCCCAAGATGTTGAAATGACAGCCCAACGGAAAGCGATCCTCGAGGCACTCGGCGATCTTGGAATATCACAAGTCAAAGATATTGCAGAGGCAACAGGTCAACGTCAGAACCATTGCCGTACCAAACTAAACGACTTGGTAAACGCTGGACTCGTGCGACGTATCTCAAGCCCGAACAGTCAAGCCGTCTTTTTTGAACTTGTAGGCGAGTCCAGCGAGTCCAGTACATCCAGCACTTCTTAGGGGGGTGAGAAGTGCTGGACTCATTGGACTCTATGGACTCGTCTAAAGAGGCACTATGAACGCAACAGAGATAAATCAAACTTACGATCTTCTCACCCTCGCCCAGGGTGACACCAAACTGAAACGCTCTGGCAAATACTACATTGGCGCATGTCCATTTTGCGGAGGACGCGACCGATTCAATCTCAAAGACACGCCCCAGGGCTGGCGATGGTTTTGCCGCAAGTGCGGCGACGAAAAATATCACAGCGCGATTGATTACATCATGCGACGCGACGATCTCGACTTCAAGCAAGCCCTCGAGTCTCTTGGCGGCAATGCGATCCGCCCTCGCGTATCGGTCGCGCCACAACCGCCCGCGATCACTTTGCCCGATCAATCGTGGCAAGCCGCGAATTGGGAAAAGGTCGAAAGGGCATGGAAAGAACTTCTTGAATCACCACACGCACAACCAGGACAGGAATACCTGATTGATCGTTGTCTCGATCGATCAACGTGGGACGCAAATATTTTAGGCTTTGCGCATGTGTTCAATCGTCCCGCGATCCTGATCCCCTGGTGGGACGTGGGTACATGCGACACGATCACCGCAGTCAAGTATCGCTTTATTGACGATCTCGCGGAACGCGACAAGAGTCAACGCTTTACGATGGCGAAGGGCAGTAAAACGATTCTGTTTGGCTTGAACGCGGCGGCAGGAAATAACATCTTGATTTTGACCGAAGGCGAATTCAACGCGATGAGCATAAAACAAACAAGCGATCACTGCGGGTTACAGATTGACGCGCTATCGTTTGGTAGTGAAACAGGAAGCCGCGAGAATATCCTGCACCAGGTCGCGCAGGGTTACAAGCGCGTGGTTGTCTGGGCTGATGATGCGGAACGATCCAACGCGATTCGATTGTCTCTCTCGCGTTGGGCTGATGCGCTTTGTAGTCCGATCCTCGACGGCGTGAAGTACGACGCGAACGCATTACTACAAAAAGCCTGGTTAGCCGATTTTCTACGCGAGACGATCCTAACCCCTCAGAACGCTTGAAAAGCGATTCTAGAGCCTGTTACAAGCCCTACACCCAGAAAAAAAGCAGGTAGACCGATGGCAAGAAAATCCCCGCAAATCAAAATTCAGGAAATCTTCGGCGACGATTCCGCAAGCCTCGCGGACGCGCAACGATCCGCCCGCGTGTTGATTGCCTCTGACCTGGCTAAGGTCATGCGTCAAATGCTCGATGCTGGCTTGCTGGTTGTGCGTGATGGTCGCATTGTCCCGAACAGGTGAAACCCATGAGCGAATATATTTTCGATCCACCCGCAAGCCTTCCCCGAGGCAGTGACGTAATCGCCTACTTGCGCGATAGCGGCGGACCTCGCCAAGAAGATAGCATAGGGCAACAAGAGCGCGTCATCACTGCTTACTGCAAACAGCACGGCTTGATCCTGACGCGAGTCTACGCAGATACAGCAAGCGGACGCAAAACAAAAAAGCGCGATCAATTCCTCGACATGTATCACACCATCGAATCCATGCACGAGGATCTCCGCCCGCGTGGTTTGTTGCTATGGGCTTACTCGCGCTTCTCGCGTGACATCGTGGATTTTAATTTTTACCTGTACGGCTTGCTCAAACATGGGCTGGCGATCCACTCGATCACCGAGGCGATTCCCGAAGGTCTAGCGGGTCAAATTCTGCTATCCCTCAAAGCATACAAGAACGCTGAATTTTCCGAAGAACTTGGAAAGCAAATCAAGCGCGGCATTGTGGATAATGTTCAGGCTGGTTATTCCAATGGCGGGCAAGCCCCGCGAGGGTATCGCGTCGTCAGAGACTTCACAGGCACGCGGCGCAACGGTCAACAGCGCACCCGCGTAAAGTGGGAGATTGATCCCGAACTTGCTCCGCTTGTGCGCCTGGCGTGGGAACTTCGCGCCGAGGGCAAAAGTTACGGAGAGATCACCGAAGCGACAATGGGCAAAATTTACAGCATGAAAAATTCATGGACGAGTCACTTTCGGAACGTGTCATATTTGGGAATCGGCAAGGCTGGCGGCGAGAAAGTCCAGAACCATCATGAAGCGATAATCAATCAAGACCTTTGGGACGCGGTAAAAAAGGTCGAGGCGGCAATGCCCCACTACGGCAGGCAAGGCGAACCAATGCACCCGCGCCGAATAAAACATCCGTCTTTGTTGTCTGGCTTGTCGTTTTGTGTTCACTGCGGCGCGGCGATGGTCTTACACACTGAGAAAGATTATCGAAGTTATGCTTGCGGCAAACGAGAACGGCAACGAGGGTATAAAGATTGCCAGAACGCAAGGCGAGTCAATGCACGAAAAGCAGACGCGGCGATCCTGGACGCTATACTGAATCAAATCCTATCCCCTGCTTTTGTTGGCGATCTGCTTGATGACATTCAAAAGCAGATGGTTGATACAACCGCGCTTGATAGTCAAATCGAAAATGCGTATACCCTGCTCGATCTCACGAACAAGGGAATCAACCGCCTGGTAAGACTCGCAAAAGAAACAGATGAACTGGCGGAAATAACGAGAGAGATCAACCAACAGAAAATGGAACGCTCACAATTGGAGGCACGAATCAAAACACTGAAAGCGGAACGTGATATAGAGATTCCCGAAATCGCGCCCGAAGCACTTACCCTGGTCTTTACGTCCTGGCGCGAGCAAATTCAAAACTATTATCAGACAGGAGATATTTTGAACGCCAAAAAACTGATTGCGCGTTTTGTCCAAAAGATTGAACTTGGACGAGACTCCGCTATAATTCACTACACACAACCCGCGATGATTCCCGCCGATAACGTCGAACTTTTTAGCGCCCACAAAACAAAAAACGAGTCGGTTTGACTCGTTTTTTGTTTTGTACAGGACTTACGCAGTTGGCGCGCAACAGGTTCAACTGCGTCAGTCCTAATGTATAAGAGAGTAATAAGAAATGCGACAAAACAACTCAAACTTGCTTTATAATTTTCGATCATGACCTCACGGACGAATGAACAATGGCTCGCAGAACTCAGGGCATCGGGATTGGAACGCGAAACCGCTCTCGAAGATCTGCGCGCGGTGATTCAAAAAGGCTTGCCCTACGCCCTGTCGCGCTGGCTGTCTCCCGACCAACCACAATTTAATGCCCTCGTGGAGGAAGTCACACAAGAGACCCTCCTGCGCGTGCTCGACCAACTCGGCACCTTCGAGGGACGCAGTCAATTCACCACGTGGGTGCACAAGATCGCCGTGCGGATCGCCCTGACTGAACTGCGGCGCAAACGCTGGCGCGATTCATCGTTGGATGAACTTACGGAAAATGAAGACGTTCCTCCCCCGCCCGGACTGCTCGCAGACACCCACGCCGGGCCCGAAACTTCGGCGGAACGCGCGGATATGTTGACCCATGTCCGGCGTATTATCGAGGAAGAACTAACCGACCGTCAGCGCGAGGCGCTCATCCTGCTAGGCGTGCGCGACATGCCAATGGAAGACGCGGCAAAAAAACTCAAGACCAACCGTAACGCCCTGTACAAACTTTTGCACGACGCGCGCGTCCGCCTCAAAAGCCGACTCTCGATGGAAGACATCGCCCCGCACGAAGTCCTTGCCCTTTTCGAGCAAAAGTAAGATAGCCTCAAGCCCAACCGTCAAACCAATCGGAACCATGAACATCAAAGACCTTGTCAACCGCGTCCGCGCCAACCTGGGCAAGAAACAGGAACTCCCCCACGAGGCTGTGCTCGGCTTTCTCCGCGTGCTGGAAAATCTGCCCGCAGAAGAACTCACCTGCGATGAAATCTACGCTCAATTGGATGAATACGTGGAGCAGGAAGCGCACAGCCAAGACGCCGCGCGCCTCATGCCTCTCATCCGCGACCACCTCGACCTATGCCCCGATTGCTGTGAAGAATACGAAGCGCTGCTCGACGTGGTAAAGAAGACTGAAGAAAACTAAACCGACAGGCGCGCGCCTGTCGGTTTTGATTTGTCCAGGGATAGTCAACTGTCGATTTTTATGGGTGGAACTTGATTACCCTACACTACCAAAACAGGACGCTGATTCACGCTGAAAACGCAGATTTTTCCTTCTTGTAGATCAGCGAAATCAGCGTTATCACCTGACCTTGCGGGCGACGCAAGGGTCTATGTCCAAAAAGCATTGTGCAAGGTAATTATGGGTGGAACAATTTTTCCCCCGCGCGGATCGGCGCCTTCAGTCGATTCTCGCCCGGCGTGATTGGGCACGACCACATCTCGTTATAGGCGCAATACGGGTTATAGGCAATGTTGAAATCAACCAGGAAGCGATCGCCGGGCAACGGCTCAGGCTCAAGATAACGCCCGGCTGGGTAGGTTTCCGTCCCTGCGAGCGAATCGACGAATGGCAGAAAAAAACCATAACTCGCCTGATAGATCGTAAGTTCGGCATCCTGCCCGTCTGCTTGAAATTTGAAACGCCCATAGCGAACATACTCTTGCGCCCCACCGGTGGAAGTCTGCATCACCATCGGAGTCGGTTCGGAAAAACGCTCCACCTTCACCTCAAGCCGTAAGGCGGCATTCTCTTCAAAATAATTCAGTCCGTGAAAATCGTGTTTTTGTTCCGGGGTCAGCGGGCTTTGCGGATGCCGCGCAAAGAATTCATCTTTTTCTTTCCGAAATTCTGTCAATTCGCTCATTGGGTCCTCCGTGTGATTGTAGTTCCTAGAATGGAGCATGAGCCAAATTCTTACACCCTCTTGCACAATTACTTTCCCTGTGCTATCGTTACCTCCACATGACGAACAAAACCGTATTAATACTCGAAGATGAAGGCGACGCCGCCGAACTATTTGCCGAGATGATGCGCGTCAGCGGCTTTCGCGTGTTAAAAGTCTCGAACAGCGCGCCCGCCATCGATTTGATCTCCTCCGAGAAGCCCGATCTCATCATCCTCGATATCATGATGCCCGGCATCTCCGGGCTTGATATTCTCCATCACATGCATCACGACCCCGCCCTGACGAACATACCTGTTGTAGTCGTGTCAGCCAAAGGCACCCCCGCCGACATCAAACGCGGCATGGAAGCCGGAGCCAAGATCTACCTGACGAAACCGGTCGGGTTCCTGGAATTGAAAGAAGCAGTGACCCGCGCCATTGGCGAATAACCGTATGAGCTTGCTCCGCGCCTTCCTCGCCATTGAAATCCCCCGCGCAATACAACTCGCTATCTGGCAGGCAACTTCCCGGCTCCGCAACGAACTCGGTCAACACATCCGCTGGACGCCAGCCGAAAACATCCACCTCACCCTAAAATTTCTTGGAGACATTTCCCCTGCCAGCGTGGACGAACTGGCGCGGGCGATCTGCGCCTCGGTAGACTCCATCCCAGCCTTTGATATCCAAATAGGCGGCTTCGGTTCCTTTCCCAATTTCAAACGGGCGCGCATCTTGTGGGTAGGCGCCCAAGCCTCCACAGAGTTGGACGCGGTATTTCGGGAAGTAGAGTCTGCCTGCGCCCATCTGGGATTCGCGCCCGAGCCTCGCGCCTTTTCCCCGCATCTCACAGTTGCCCGCGTCAAAGCGGACGCATCCTCGGCAGACCGTAACAAAACCACTCGCCTGCTCGAAGCGGCCACAATTGACGTACTCGGCACTGCAAGGGTAGACTCAGTATATCTATTCAAAAGCGAACTAAAACCAACCGGCGCGGTATACACAAAACTTTTCTCCGCGCCGCTACAAAGCGACACACTTTAAAGAGGTGAAACCTGAACACACTCGAACTTGCGCGCAAGATCATCGAAGCCCTTGAGGATAAAAAGGGCGAGGATATTTTACTTCTCGACATCAAAGGTATCGCATCGTTCACAGATTATTTCGTTCTATGCAACGGCACCAGCGACCGCATGTTAGACGCGCTTGCCAAAGGCGTGCTTGAAGCGACCAAATCGGATTATAAGAAAAAGGACCGTATCGACGGGCGTTCGCAGGAAGGCTGGCTCGTGATGGATTACGGCGATGTGGTGGTGCATCTTTTCTCGCCCGACCAGCGCGAATATTACGACCTTGAAGAACTGTGGAGCGACGGCAAGGTGTTGTTAAGAGTGCGGTAACGCGCGGCACAATCCTACTTTTGCAACTGGAAAACCGATCCATGAACAAACGATTCTCGACACTCACGTCCGTCATATTGATCCTTTCAATCGGGCTGGCTGGATGCAACGCGCCGCAAGGAGAAGACCCCTCTGCCACAGCGTCAGCGCCCATCATTCCAGTAGACGACAGCCTGCTCACATCCTCGGCCGAAGTGGTGGCTGAAAAATGGGCAAGCCTTGCCTTCATGGTCGGCGCGCAAACGGTGGATATCAAGGTCCGCGTGGGCGATTCCGTCAAGAAAGGCGAACTCCTCGCCTCGATGCCGGAAAATGCCCTGCCGCAAAACATCATCAACGCGCAAGCGGACCTCCTCCTTGCGCAACAATCGCTTGACAATTTACTCGCCTCTGAAACCGCGTTGGCGCAAGCGACCATTGCCCTCCGCGCCGCGCAGACAGCATACGACAAAGCCTTCGACTACCGCGACTCGTTGAACGACCCCATCACGATCACCGAGGTCACAACCAAGGTGGAAGACACCCCGTTCGGCAAGGTGGAGGTGCCCGTCACAAAAGAATATCAGGGCTACGCGGATAAGGAAACGATCGCCAAAGCCGAAGAAGACCTTGTGCTCAAGAAAGGACTGCTCGACGACGCGCAACGCGCTCTGGACCGCCTGACCAACATCAAAGACTCTCCCGATGTGATCGCCGCGCAAACCCGCATCGAAGCCATCGAAGCGGTCTTGAACCAGTCCAAATTATTCGCCCCCTTCGATGGCGTGGTGGTGGAAACCTACGTAAACACCGGCGAGATGGTTTCACCGGGCGCGCCCGTAGTGTTGATCGCCGATCTTACAACACTGCAGGTGCAAACCACAGACCTCAACGAGGTGGATGCCGCGCGCGTCCAAATGGGCGACCCGGTCAGCGTCACGTTTGACGCGCTGCCCAATACGGAAGTGAACGGCAAAGTATCCAACGTCTCCTTGAAGAATGCCCCGGGGTCCGGCGTGTATTTCAATGTTACGATTTCGTTAGACGAAATCCCCGAACAGTTGCGATGGGGAATGAGCGCGTTCGTCGAAATTCAAGCCTCGCGCTAAAAAGACAAATCCTTCACGATGAAAATAGGTTACAAAATCTGATAATCTTCTTGTGAGTTATCGGATTTCTGCATAAAATTTAAGCGCCCGACAATATTTTTTCAAAAGGAGATGCAACCCCATGGTTACCGTTGGTCTTTACTACGATGTGATCCTCGGCAAGGAAAAGATATTCGAAGAGGCAGTGGATAAAATTCTCGACCTGCTGTCAAAAACCCCTGAACACGTGAACAGCTACCTGTACCACCGCGTGCGCGAACCAAACTCGTACGCGATCATTTCAGAATGGTCGTCGAAGGATGCCTTCAGTTCCTTCGTGCAGAGTGATGTGTTCAGGCAAGTGACCAACTGGGGCAAGGCGGAACTTCTTGTGCGACGCCCCAGCCATAAAGTCTACGGTCACGAACGCGACATGCGCTAAACGCATGAACATCCCATGAGCACAACCTCATCCAAGGTGGCGGCGCAGACAGGGTCAGCCGAAGCGACATATCGATTCGCGCGCCTCTTGCGGTTATCAACGTTTCAAATCGGCTCCGCATTGGGAGATATCCTCGTCACCAGCGTATGGAACCGCATTATGATCAACGAATTGGGGCTGAACGCCGCGCCGGTGGGATTGTTGATCGCCCTGCGCTACCTGCTCGCGCCTCTCAGCCTGCTGGCTGGTTATTGGTCCGACACGCGCCCATGGCTGGGATTCCATCGCACGCCGTATGTCTGGGGCGGACGACTATTGATCGTCCTTTCCTATCCGTTGTTGCCTCTCAGCCTGTCGCGCTTCGTCGCCGATCGTAACGATCCAAGCGGCTGGCTGATCGCCATCGCCTGCTTCCTAATGTACGGCACCGGCACGTTGCTCTCCGGGGGAAACTTTCTTGCCCTCGTAAGAGATTCTGTTCCCAAACAACGCCAGGGGTTCGCGGTCAGCGTGATCGAAACGGCGCTGATCATCATGTTCCCGATCGCGGCGATCAGCCTCGGCAGAGCCATGCGCGAATTCAACCTCGACACGTTCTGGTCGGTATCTCTCGCGGTCATGGCGATCAGCGCGTTCTTCTGGTTCTTCGCTGTTGCCGGAATCGAACGCAGGTTCGCCAACCCCCGCGCGGGCAACGCGGAATCCACCCTCCACTTCGGCAAAGCGCTCCGCACAATCTGGCAGGATGTGGACACGCGCCGCTTCTTCGCCTTCCTGGCAATCGCCACCCTAGCCGCATGGATGCAAGAGGCGATCCTCGAACCCTTCGGTGCGCACGTGCTAGGGCAGGATATCGAACAGACCACGCGCTACTCCGCTTATTGGCAAACCGCCACCGTGATCTTTCTGATCGGATGCGCAGTCCGCTTCCGCAAGCGAGCCGCGGAAAAAAATACGCGCCTGACCAAGATCGGGCTGGGAATCATGGCGGCAGGAATGGGCATTCTGGCGCTCGCCGCGTTTGGCGCGCAACTGCGCTTATTGCAACTGTCACTGCTGATCTTCGGCGCCGGGTTTGGTTTATACACCTTCGGCGCATTCAGCCTGCTCGTCGCCATGACCTCCGACTCGGAAGCGGGAATGTACCTCGGCTTGTGGACGATCTGCGTTCTCCTCTCTCGTGGAGTTGGCATCGCCCTAGGCGGCATTTTCCGCGACGTATTCCTCTCCCTCACAGGTTCGGCAACCACCACCTACGGCTTGATCTTCCTATTGGAAGCCGTCGGGCTTGTAGTTTCCATCTACGCGCTCGCGCGTGTGGACGTGATCGGGTTCGGACAACGCGTTGGGCGCCTCTCCGCCGACTCTGACCTATCCACCGCCGAACTCGGTTTATAAACCATGCCGATCCTTGAAGCGAAAGCCCTGCGAAAAATTTTCCAACTGGGCGAGCATACCGTTCATGCCCTGGCAGGCGTGGATTTCGCCATCGAAAAAGGCGAGTTCGTCGCGCTCATGGGCAGGAGCGGGAGCGGCAAATCCACGCTCCTGCATCTCATCGGCGGACTCGACCGCCCCACCGACGGCGAAGTGACTCTCGCGGGCATGCAACTCTCCCTGCTCGACGACGACAAAGTAACGCTCGTCCGACGCCGCAACATCGGTTTCATCTTCCAATTCTTCAACTTGCTACCCACCTTGTCCACTGAGGAGAACGTGGCTCTGCCTCTTACCATCGACGGCAAAGATCTGAACGCTTATCAAGAGCAAATCACCACGCTACTTCGACACGTGGGGCTGGAGGGACGGCGCCACCACAAGCCCGATCAACTTTCAGGAGGCGAACAACAACGCGTGGCAATTGCCCGCGCGCTGGTCACACAACCCTCAATTGTGCTGGCAGACGAGCCGACAGGCAACCTCGATTCAAAGAACAGCACAGCCATCATGGAACTTCTGCGCCGATCATGCGACGAACTCCAGCAAACGACCATCGTCGTCACACACGATCCGCGCGCCGCGGCATACGCCGATCGGGCAGTCTTCCTGCGAGATGGACTCATCGCCAAAGAACTCCGCTTCAAGAAGGCGGTGAAAGTGGCTGAGCGCCTGAGCGCGATTCTCAAAACGATGGAAAACCTCCCAGAGCAGAATTAACCTCGCGTCCGAAAAGAAGCGCGGATCAGAATCAAGCAAAACAATCAATCGCTTCACAGAATCAATAGATCGCGAAATCAGGTTCTTGCCGCAGAGAAACCAACATGATACAAAACATCCTGCTGGCGATCCGCTCGTTGATTGCCCGCCCCCTGCGCACACTGCTCACCACTTTTGGCATTGTGCTTGGCGTGGCAGTGATCCTTAGCATCAACATCACCAACCGAAGCACGCTTGCCGCCATCACGCGGTTATTCAGCGAATCATCCGGCAGAACCAACCTGGTGGTCACCAACGCCGACCTAACCCTGGGCGGATTCGACGAGGGGATTTTGTATCGTATCGAATCGGTTGCGGGCGTGTCTGCCGCCGTGCCGCTTATCCAATCGCAGACCCTGCTCGCCGATGATTCCCAACGCAATGAATTCAATGTCAGTTTCTTCGGCATTGTGCCGGGCGGACTGCTGGTATACGGCATCGACCCGGCAAAAGACACGCTGGTGCGCGATTACAAACTCGAAGCAGGCACGTTCCTCACCGAAGACCTCAACGAATTTCACATCGTGCTGGCGCGCGAGTTCGCCGAAGAAAACAACCTACAGTTGGGGAAGAGCGTCACCATCCGCACACCGGCGGGGAGCGCCCGCTTGAAGATCATCGGCTTGATCTCGCGCGAAGGACCGGGACAGCTGAATAACGGCGCATTCGGAGTCGTTCCGCTCGACACGGCGCAAAAAATCTTCGAACGCCCCAACGAACTCGACCAGGTGGATATCCTCGCCGCAGAGGAAAACCGCTCGCCGCAGGAACTGGACGCGCTGAAAAACGCCCTGCAAGACCGCATCGGCGTGCAATATTCAGTGATCTTCCCCGCCACGCAAGGCAAGCGCGTCTCGCAAATGGTGAGCGGATATCAAACCGGCTTGAACATTTTCAGCATCATCGCCATCTTTGCGGGGGCATTCCTGATCTACAACGCCTTTTCGATGACCGTCATCGAACGCACGCGCGAGATCGGCATGTTGCGCACGCTCGGCATGACCCGCTGGCAAGTGATGAAACAGATCCTGCTGGAGGCGGTCACGCTCTCCATCGCAGGCTCTGCCATCGGCATCGGTTTGGGAATTTTACTCGCGCGAGGGTTGATCCGCGTGACCGAGGTTTTCCTCGCGCAAGATGTGAGCGATGTCGCCATCCCCGCTTCGGCGCTGGTCACCAGCGCGGGCATCGGCATGATCGTCACGCTCTTGGCAACGGTCATCCCCGCGTGGCAGGCGGGGCGCATCTCCCCGCTTGAGGCGTTGCGCATCCGCGGCAACAGCGACGACACCACAGCCATCCAACGCGGACTGCGAGTGGGCGCCGCCTTCATGCTTATCTCGCTCATCGTGATCTTTCTGCTCCCCATCCCCGAACCGTTTGGGAGCCGCATCAACAACATGGCAGTGCTCGGCATGATGTTCGGCGGCGCGTTGCTCATCCCCGCCTCGGTTGGTTTATGGGAACGCTTCACGCGCGCCACAGTCCGTCGCATGTATGGGCGCGAGGGGCAACTGGGAAGCCGCAACATCGAGCGTTCGCGCTGGCGCACCGCGCTCACCGTCGCCGCGCTGATGATCGGCGTGGCAATGATCCTCAGCATCCGCGCGGTGACCATCGCCTTCGACCGCGACATCCGCAGTTGGATCGACGTGTATATCGGCGGCGACCTCTTCGTGTTCTCCTCCATCCCCATGCGGAACGATCTACAGGCGAAGTTAGCCGCCGTCCCCGGGGTAGACGCGGTGACTCCCATCCGCTACCTCGACATCAAGCGCGTCAAACCCGACGGGGAAACTGAGCCGCTTGCCCTCACCGCCGTCGACCCCGCGTCGTATTCGCAGGTCACCTCGTTCGCGTTCACCGACAGCGTAGGCGAGCCGGCCGACTTCCTTGCCCAACTTGCCGGCGGGGATACCATTTTCATTTCAAGCGTGCTCGCCGAAAAATACGGATTGAAGCAGGGCGATACGCTTACGCTGAAAACGAGGCGCGGTGAACGAAAATTCAAAATTGCCGCCATTGTGGTGGATTATTACAATCGCGGCATGGTCGTGCAAGGCAGTTGGCGCGACTTGAAACGATACTTCCAGGTCAACGACGCCAGCGCGTATCTTGTGCAAGTGGAGACAGACGCCGACGAAACCGCCGTGCAACAACAGATCGACAAACTCTACGGCAAGCGCCGCAACCTGACCATTCAATCGAACCAGACGCTGAAATCCAGCGCGCTAAACCTGATCGGGCAAACCAGCAGTCTGTTCGATGTGTTGGCGTTCATTGCCATGATCGTCGCGTCGCTGGGCGTGGTGAACACCATGACCATGAACGTGCTCGAACGCACGCGCGAACTCGGCATGTTGCGCAGTCTTGGTATGACGCGCTGGCAGATGATCAAGATGATCCTTGCCGAAGCCCTGCTCATCGGCGTGATCGGCGGCGGACTGGGGTTGCTCTTCGGCTTGTTCCAATCGCGGGTGGTGATCTCGACCGTGAATTCCACAGCGGGCTACGACCTGACCTACATCCTCCCCACGCAGGGAATCGTTGTGAGCCTGATCATCGCGTTGTTCGTCTCGCAATTGGCGGCGATCCTCCCCGCGGCGCGCGCGGCACGATTACGAATCATCGAGGCGATTCAATTCGAATGAAATCGTACATCACCCCGCTGGATGCTGAGAGTCAAGCCGCCAAGTCAGACGTGGGCGGCAAAGGGCTGAGTTTATTATGGATCGCCCAGCAGGGATTCCGCACCGCGCCGGGCTTCATCGTCACCACCGCAGCCTTTCTGGACGGTCAATTCGGGAGCGCGGCGCTTCAACCCGAAATCGACGCGACAATTCGCGCGGCGTATAAAAAACTTGGCGGGCGCGTCGCCGTCCGTTCTTCGATGGTCGGGGAAGATGGCGCCGAGGCTTCGTTCGCCGGTCAATTAGACACTCATCTCAACATCGCAGGCGCGGACGAGGTTGTGAAAACCGTCCGCGCGTGTTGGGCGTCGATGTTGAACCCGCGCGTCAGCGAATATATCAAACAACACAACGGCATCTTCGATGTTTCGATGGCGGTCGTGGTGCAACGGATGGTGGAGGCGCGCGCGGCAGGTGTGGCATTTTCCGCCGACCCGATCTCCGGCGAGGACCTGGTCGTTATCGAAGCAGTGCGCGGGTTGGGCGATGTGGTCGCCTCTGGCATGGTGAACCCGGATCGCTGGGTCGTTTCGGCGGAGGATCGAATCATCGACTCGCTGACACATTCGGCGGACGCTCCCTCGCTGACCGAGGAGCAGGCAGTCGAATTTGCGCATATCGTTCGGCAGGTGGGGGTGAAAGCCGGCTCGCCCCAAGATGTGGAATGGGCATGGGATGGGCGCGATTTTCTTCTTTTGCAAGCCCGCCCGATCACCACGCTTCAAGACCGCGACACGTACTCCAACCGGTTCGTTTCTGAAATGGTGCCGGGGTTGGTCAAACCGCTGGTGTGGTCCACCACCACAACCGCCATGGTTGACAATGTCTTCACACGCATCTTCGATGAACTGCTGGGCAAAGGCAGGGTGGATACGTCCAAACTGGTGCGGCGCATCAACTCGCGGGTGTACGCCAACGTGACCGTGCTCGGCAAAGCCTGCGAAAAGATTGGCTTGCCCGCCAACTTCTTCGAGACTGTCACGCGCGGCGAGAAGCCAACCAACGCGCGCAGATCATTCTTCTCTTTTAACAACCTCCCTGAAAAAATCCGTTTGATCCGTTTCGTGTGGCGGAACAGCCGCATCGCGCCCAGCGCCGAGACGTTCATCTCGCGCCGCCATACGGAACTCGAGCCGTTCCGCCGGTTGGAAACCTCCACGCTGGGGATCGAAGAATTGCTAGCCGCGCTCGAGCAGTTGAAGAGGTATCATAAAGAAGCGCAGTGGAATGTGTTCATTACAGCGTTGAATATGAGCGTGCGCAACCGCATGCTGGGAAGGATGGTTCAGCGCAACGCGCCGGAGGTGTCGCCCGGCGACTTGTTGAACGGCTCGTCGCCATCTCATGCGCTTGGCGCAAACCAAGCCTTGCTGGACATGGCGAACCTCGTCCGCGCTTTGGACAGCCATGAAAAACAAATCATTGCCGCCGGCGAGACCGCCGCGATTCAAGCATCGCTGAACAGGAACGAGGATGGCAAACGCCTGCTTGCCGCCATGGAAAATTTCAAAGCGCGGTTTGGTTTCCTCAGCGCGAACGGCACCGATTTTTCACTGCCCTCCTGGCGCGAAACGCCGTCGATGTTGTGGCAGATGGTGGGCAGGCTTGCCAACCAGCCCAACCCCACCTTTACCAATACGGCGGAACGGCAGGCGTTCGCGCTCAAAAAAGTGAAATCGCATCTCACGGCGGTTCAGCGCAGGCGGTTCGAGCGCCTGCACGCCGCAACGCTGAAGTACATCGATCTGCGCGAACGCGCCAGCCAGTTGATCTCGGAGGACGCGCATCTCATGCGGCGCGTGTATCTCGCCCTGGCAGAACAATTGGTCACACGAGGAAAACTCCGGGCGCGTGACGATATTTTCTTCCTCAGCCACGAGGAAGCGCTGAGGCTTGCCCGCGAGGGGATGGACGAGGAGGAGGCGAATCGGCTGGTGGCGGCGAGGCAGTTTGAATTGGCGAGAGACGCGGAGTTCGATCCGCCGGATGTTATTCGCGGGGGCGTATCGGTCCGGCGCGGTGAAACAGTCGAGGGCGAATCATCCGATGTGTTAACCGGCATCAGCGGGAGCGCGGGCGTGGCGCTCGGGCGGGCGCGGATCGTGCGCGACCCGGCGCATGCGCCCCAGGACCTAAGCCGCGAAGATATTCTCGTGGTGCCCTTCACCGATGTGGGCTGGACACCCCTGCTGGCCGGCATCGGCGGCATTGTGGCAGAAACGGGCGGGCAACTTTCGCACACCGCCATCGTGGCGCGCGAATACGGCTTGCCAGCCGTGGTCAGCGTGAAGCGCGCCACGCAACGCGCGCGCGAAGGCGAATGGATTCTTGTGGATGGCGCGCAAGGGCGCGTATATTTGAATCAGGAGGCTCAACCATGAATACAAGTTTGGTCTTGATAGCGGCGGGGATCGGCTATCTCTTTGGCTCGGTCTCGTTTGCGCGCGTGGTGGCGCGGCTCTTTGCGCCGGGCATCGACCCCTCGAATGTGAGGCTCAGCATTCAAAACACCGACGAGAAATTCCAAGTGGGCGTGACGAGCGCGACCACGCTTTCGATGCAGGGAGGTCCGAAACTCGGGTTCCTCACCGCCATGCTCGATATGCTCAAAGTGGCTCTGCCCACGCTGTATTTCAAAACGCAATATCCCGGCGAATTTTATTTCCTCGTCACCGCGCTGGGGGGTATGGTCGGTCACGTGTGGCCCGTGTGGTATCGCTTCAAAGGCGGGCGCGGATTGACCGCCGTGTACGGTGCCATGTTCACCGTAGACTGGGTTGGCACATTCGTCACCTTCTTCGGCGGGATGCTGTTGGGCATCATCGTGATCCGCGATTTGCTCGTGGCGTATCTCTCCGGCTTGTGGTTGTTGGTGATCTGGCTTTGGTTCCGCACGCACGAGATGGCGTATGTGTGGTACGGTCTTGCCGCCAATTTGATCTTTCTTTTTTCGATGATCCCCGAGATCAAACAATACCTCGACTTGAGGCGGCGCGGATTTGGCGCGGATATCGGCGAGACGGTGCAACTGACCGGCATGGGACGCGGCATCTACCGCTTCGCCAAGCGATTGAAGCTGATTCGCGATAGCAAGTGAATCCACAGCCTGTAGTTTTTCTCGGCGGCTTCCTCAGCGTTCCCGCCATCTACGCGGGGATGGCGGAGGAGATCGCGCGCGTCAGCGGGCAACGAGTCTTCATTGCGCAGGCGCGCACGCATCATTGGCTGACGACGGTCACTGCCGCGGGCTGGGCGCTCGTCATCCGCAAATTGGATGAGGCGGCGCGCGAGGCGGTGAAGTTTTCCGCCACCGGCAAAGTGACAGTTGTCGGTCACAGTTCGGGCGGAGTGATGGCGCGGCTGTACCTCGGCGCAAAGCCTTTTAGCGGGCGCGCGTTCAACGGCGCGCAATGGGTGGATACGCTGGTCACGTTGGGAAGTCCGCATTACAACCATCGCGGCGGCAGGTTGCGCAACCGGGTCAATGCCATGTACCCCGATGCGTTCTTCGCGCCGCAGGTGAAATATATTTCGGTGGCGGGGAAATCCCTGCAAGGCAAGCGCGAGGGTTCCTCTGCGGAGCGTCGACTCTATGGCGTATACAAACGCCTATGCGGAGACGGCTCCGCATGGGGCGACGGGTTCGTGCCGATCGAGTCCGCTTTGCTGAAAGGGTCCGAGCAGATCGTGCTGGAGGGCGCGCATCATTTTGGCTTGAAAGGCAATTTATGGTACGGGACGCCGTCCCTTGTGGAGCAGTGGTGGAGGGCGGTTGGGTAGTCACGTAGTTGGGTAGTCTGATAGTTGCGTAGCTGGATAGTTTGAGAGCATCCATCGCAAGAAGGTGACTGTGACGCATCGAATGAAAATTATCATGATCTGGTTGTTGTTGATGTTGATCCTCGGGTTACTCACAACCAACGTTTTTCTGTATCGGGAACTACGAAAATATTACGCCTTGCTTTACAATTCGCAACTCGACCCCATCGGGCTGTCATATTTTCAAGAAGCAACGGACCAGACCGCCAGAGACAAGCCAACGGTGGTTTTCTACGGCGATTCACGAGCGGCGCAATGGATCGCCCCCCAGACTGACGAGTACGCTTTTATCAATCGAGGGATCGGCAATCAAACGTCGGCGCAAGTGTTGCTCCGGTTCGAGGAGCATATTCAACCCCTGCAACCCGATGCGATCATCCTCCAGGTTTGCGTGAACGACCTGAAAACTATTCCGCTGTTTCCCGACTCAAAAGATGAAATCATCGCCGCGTGCGAGAATAACATCGAAGCGATCATCCAGAAATCGCGCGGGCTTGATTCGGTTGTCATCCTGACGACGGTCTTTCCCACCTCTGGGAATGTTCCGCTCGCGCGTCGCCTCGTCTGGTCAGACGAAGTCTATGAAGCCATCGACCGGGTCAACGGCTTCATTCTGAATTACCAAGCCGAGGGCGTCGTCGTTTTCGACGCGGCGGGCATCCTTTCGAACCCTGAAGGCAATGTGAAAAGCGGATACGCGCGCGATCTTCTACATGTAAACGACGCTGGCTACAGCGCATTAAACACTGAGCTTGTAAAATTACTGGAGAGTCTCAAAACACCAAAATGAAATCTCATCGCATCGCTGTCTTTCAAGCGCTATTCGTCGTATTCCTCTGGGCAACCTCCTGGGTGTTTGTCAAGATCGGGCTAAAGGACATACCGCCTGTCACGTTTGCGGGGTTGAGATATTTCACCGCCTTCCTCATTCTGGCAGTGTTCTTACTTTTCAGCGAGGCAAAATATGAGGTAAAGCAACTCTCGAAAAGGATGTGGCAAAGACTAGTCCTGCTCGGCATCCTCATGTACGCCGCCACGCAGGGAGCGGTCTTCGTCACGCTGGACTACCTCCCCGCAGTGACAACCAACCTGCTGATGAGTTTCAGCACGATCGGCGTGGCGACGTTGAGTATTTTCTGGCTTTCCGAAAAACCAAACTGGTTGCAGTGGGGTGGCATCCTGCTGGCGATCAGCGGCGCGATGATCTACTTCCTGCCGGTCTCCATTCGGCAAACTCAAATGGTTGGCGTGATCGTCGGGCTCGTCGGCATGGCGACAAATGTGGTTTCATCTGTGCTGGGCAGGGAGATCAACCGCGCGGAGGCGCATCATCCCCTTCTCGTGACAGTCATCAGCATGGGCGCAGGCTCCATCCTTTTACTTGTGGCGGGCTTTGCCATCGAGCAACCGCCGGTGATGACTCTGCAAGGCTGGGGCATCATCCTCTGGCTGGCGCTGGCAAACACCGCCTTCGCCTTCACGCTTTGGAATCACACCCTCCGCACGCTGACCGCAACCCAATCCAGCGTCATCGGCGGGACGATGATGATCTGGGTCCCCATCCTTGCCTACTTCTTCATCGGAGAAAACATCACGAGCAAAGAAATTCTCGGCTTGGTCGTAACAGGCATAGGGACATTGATCGTGCAACTCAGGAAATTTCCATCACCGAAGAATCTAACAGACTCATAAAAACAAACATCCCGCCGAAAACTTCGACGGGACAAATTACCATTTACCAATTACTACTTACCCCAATTCTCTACTCCTCTAATTCTCTGCACTTTACTTCCCCTCAAACACCCACCGATCCACATCCCTCGTCCAATCCACGAGTTCATCGTTCTTGAACCACAACGCAGTTTCGCGGACGCCAGTCTCGGGCTTATCCGAAGCGTGGATGAGGTTGCGTCCCACCTCCAGCGCAAAGTCGTGACGGATCGTGCCGGGCGCCGACTCGACCGGCTTGGTCGAACCCACCGTCTGACGGATGGCGGCGACCGCGTTCGGTCCCTCCCACACCATCGCCATCACCGGCGCGGACGTGATGTACGCGATCAAACCGTCATAGAACGGCTTGCCTTCATGCTCCGCGTAATGCTGTTTCGCCAGATCCAAACTCACCTGCATAAATTTTGCGCCGACCAGTCGCAGTCCGCGCCGTTCAAAACGGGCGATCACCTCGCCGACCAATCCGCGCTGCACACCATCGGGTTTAACTAACACGAGCGAACGTTCCACAGATTCCTCCAATATAAGAATTAAAACCTTTTAACCACAAAGGACACAACGGTCACGAAGGTTTAATATCTTAAGACAAAAAAGATTTTCCTTTGTGGGCTTAGTGTCCTTTGTGTTTAATAAGAATTTACCTCAACAACTCTTCCGCTTTCGTATACGAATCCAACGCGTCCTGCAAACGGTTGGCGCGCATATACGCGTCGCCCAACGATTGCCAAATACTCACCTCGACCGGGTAACGGTACAATGCCTCGCGCAGGTCGAAGATCACCTCATCGAGATACTTGCCTTTCTTGATGAGCTTCGCATACGTCTCGAGCGCGCCAGGGATGTTACTGCGCGAGAGTTCATTACGCGCGTTGCCCAGCGTCATATCGACAGGCGCGGTCAACATGCCCGTCGCTTTGCGAGTGACAGGTTCCTGATAGGTGGATACCGGCGTTGCCGGGCGCGGCTCCGCCTTCTTTACGGCGGGTTTGCGCGGCGCGGGCTTTGGCTCCGCTTTCGGTTCTTCCTTCGGCTCCTCAAACGATACCGGCGCCGGTGTTTCGGCGGGTTGCCATTCCTCGGCGCGTGTCGGTTCGATCTTCGTCGGCTCGGCAATCGCCTCACCGCTATCGTCGCTCAACCATGAGGGGAGTTCGCCGGTCAGCGGTTGTTTGTCTTCTTCATCGACTCCGCTCAACCAACTGGGCAGACTGCCGGTATTGGGACGCGGCGCCTCTTCCAACTCAGCCACCGGCTCGCCTTGTCCCTGCCATTGTTCGTCTGCGCTCGCGCTCACAGGGAGTTCTGTTTCTGCCGCCACAGCAGAGTCGCCCTCCCCAGCGCTTTGCAACCATGAAGGTAAATCGTCACCTGTTGCGGGTTCAACCATAGGCTCGGGCGTGGTCTCCGACTCTTCCAGATTTTGCAACCAACTCGAGACATCAACATCTCCCGAACCGGAAAGCGGCTCAGATTTAGGCTCATCCAAGCTCTTCAGCCACATGGCAGTTTCGTCGGCTTTACTTTCGGCAACCGGCTCGCTTGCCGGGGTTTCCGCGTCCAGATTCTTCAACCACATGGCGGTTTCATCGGCTTTACTTTCGGCAACCGGCTCGCTTGCCGGGGTTTCCGCGTCCAAATTCTTCAACCACATGGCGGTTTCATCGGCTTTACTTTCGGCAACCGGCTCGCTTGCCGGGGCTTCATCGTCCAGACTCTTCAGCCACATGCCCGTATCCACCGCAGATTGCGACTCTTGCGCCACAGGCATTTCTACCGGCGCAGACTCACCGGTTTCCTTTGCTAGTTTCACCCAATCAGGCTCTTCCGCCGAACGTTCCTCGGGTTTCATCAACAACCCTTCGGTGGAACCTTGTTTGACGGCGAGGCTCTCCAACCACGCGAAGGCATCGTCTTCGGCGCTTGGAACTTTTGCCGGCTCTTCCACCGCAGGCGCGGGTACTTCGGCTGTCACTTCGGGCGCCGCCATCGTCGGAACACTGGCTTCGGGCTGAGGCTCATCAGTCAACCCCTTCGCTTGCTTCACCCATTCCGGTTCTTCCGAGGAGCGTTCCTCGGGTTTCATCAATAACCCCTCGGTGGAGCCTTGTTTGACAGCCAGGCTCTCCAGCCACGCAAAAGCATCATCTTCCGACTGCGGCGTCAAGCCAGCGGCGCCCATCGGCGCCGCAACAGACGGACCTTCCACCGCTGTGGGTTGCTCTCCCACCCCATCGAGAAAGTTGAGTTCCTCGGCAGGTTGGGCAGGAGTGGGCATGGCAGACTCGCTTTCCATATTTTTTAACCAATCCGGTTGATCGCTCGCAGTGGGTTGACTCACACTCTCGGTATCTAACGATTTCATCCAGTCCGGCTGTTCAGTCGCGGCAGGCTGGGCATTTTCTTCTTCAGCGAACGACTTCATCCAATCCGGTTGTTCGGTTGCGGCGGGTTGTGCGGCTGGTTGCTCTTCGCCAAATGATTTCAGCCAATCGGGTTGTTCGGAGGCTGAGGACTGCGGCGCGGCGTTAGCCTCTGTGCCGCCCAGCGGTTTCAGCCAATCGGGCTCATCGCTAAACGCAGAGCCTGAGGCGTTCGCCGGTTGACCGAGGTCTTTCATCCAATCTGGAGATTCATCAAAGGATGCCGATTCTTTCCCGGGCAGGATGCTGGGATCGATACGATTCATCCAATCCGGAGTGGATTCGGACTCCTGCGCCGGAACAGACGCGGGCGATTCATCCGCCGGTTTGAGTTGCTTCACCCAATCGGGCATTTCTCCAGCCGCCAGAGGGGCGGCGGCAGTAGGAGGCAGTGTCTCCTCTTCGCTGACAAGAGACGCTTTACTTTCATCGAACTCGCCTGTCGATTGACCCCAACCGGCATCCTTCAGAAAGTCGGGGATGTTGTCGTCCGATGGTGAAACAGCCGCACTGGCGAGTTGAGGCGGAACTTGAGTCTCCGTCTCAAATCCTTTATAGAGCCAGGTTGGTTCAGGTTCATCTTTCGGCTCCAGGCTGATCCCGCGTGATTCGCGCCAATCGGCCGGCATCCCCACAGGCTGGCCGCTCCAATCGAGTTTCTCGATCGAGATGGCAGAGTCGGGCGCTTTGGAGGTATCGAAGAGCGAGCCGCTCACATGCGCGGCGTAGGGGTCAAGTTCAATCACCCGTTGACGGTACGCTTGCACGTTGTCGGGTTTATCCGCGCTGAAAATTTCGACGAGCACGGCATTGGCATCGTAACAATACGGATACCGCCTCAACAAGGAGGAAGCCGCTTCCGCGGCGTCGGTCTTTTGCCCGCTTTTGTAATGGGCTTTTGCCAGCAGGGCGCTCATATCACTGCGCCCGGGATCTTCGGCAAGCACGCTCTTGATTTCAGAGATCGCTTGCGGGTACAACTCCCCTTTCACATACATCTGGGCAAGCGCGCCGCGCGTCATGCGAATGCGCGGAGACGGCGAATCGCCTCGAGCCATATACAGTCGTTGCAGTTCGCTTTGCACGGCGGCGTTCGAGGGCTGGGTTTCAAAAGCGCGCTCCATATGCCAGATGGCATCATCGAGTTTATTCTCCTCATCGCGGATGATGCCCATGCCCACATGCGAGACAAAGTCGCTCGGCGCGCACACGAGGACGCGCGAGAAAATATCCACAGCGTCGCCGTATTTTTTCATTTCGAGGTACGCCTTGCCGAGCAGGCGGTACGTGTCAAGATGTTTTGGATGAGATTTCAGGATGTGAAGACAATGAGCCACTACCTCGTCCACCTGACCGCGGTCTAACATGGTTTCGATTTCGCGGTTGTATGCCCGCAAAGTTGTTTTAGCCATGAACCAATTCGCTCCTGCCGCTATTATAACTCACCTTAATTGTAGAACAACGGCAACGGCTGGACGTCATCTGCGCTACATGTATGGCCGGCGAGAGTCATTTCGCGCGCCTCCGCCAGTTTCGCCTCATCGTCGGCGTGGATGGTGAAGAGCGGTTCGCCCTTTTGAACTTTATCGCCAACCTTGTGATGGACGACAATGCCGACCGCGTGATCGATCGCATCGGACTTCTTCGCGCGGCCGCCGCCGAGGATGACCGACGCCTCGCCCACGCTTCGCGCATGGACTTGGGAGAGGCTCCCGTCCATCGGCGACTCCACCACCTCGACATATTTCGCGCGCGGGAACTTGGAGGTGTCGTCCACGTAGGACACGTCGCCGCCCTGCGCCTGCACCAACAAGCGGAATTTCTCGAGGGCAGAGCCGTTCGCCATCGCTTTTTCGGCTTGGGCGCGCCCGTCGTCCAAATCTTTGGCGCGTTTGCCGATCACCAGCAAGTGGGCGCACACATGCAAACAATGTTCGCGGAAGTCATGCGGACCTCCGCCTTTCAAGGCTTCAATCGCTTCAACCACTTCAAGCGAATTCCCCACCGCATGACCCAACGGTTGATTCATATCGGAAAGCAGGGCAATTGTTTCGCGCCCCGCCAGTTTGCCGATGTCCATCATGAGTTTTGCAAGCACACGCGCTTCATCGAGAGTTGCCATGAACGCGCCGAGTCCCACCTTCACATCCAGCACAATTGCTTGCGCCCCGGCGGCGATCTTCTTGCTCATAATAGATGAAGCGATCAGCGGCGTCGAAGGGACGGTTCCCGTCACATCGCGCAAGGCGTACAGTTTTCCATCGGCTGGAGCCAACGCCAGGGATTGACCGGTCAACACCGCGCCGATCTCTTTGAGTTGTTTTTTGAATTCTTCGGTGGATAAGTCCACGCGGTAGCCGGGGATCGATTCGAGTTTGTCGAGTGTGCCGCCGCTGAAGCCCAGTCCGCGCCCCGACATTTTGCCGACGGGCAGTCCGCACGCCGCCACGGTGGGAAGAACCGTGATACTGGTCTTATCCCCCACGCCGCCGGACGAATGTTTATCTACAGCGAGGTCAACCACGTCGCTCAGGTCGAGCGTGTCGCCTGAATACGCCATCGCCAGCGTGAGGTCGGTGGTCTCGCGCGGCGTCATGCCGTTGAGCATGACCGCCATCGCAAATGAAGACGCTTGATAATCAGGCACGTCGCCCGACACAAATCCTTTGATGAAAAATTCGATCTCTTCGCGGGTGAGTTCGATCTTGTCGCGTTTTTTGATGATGATGTCTACAGCGCGCATGGGAGGCTCCTTGTTCAGAATTGCAAATTTATTGTATCCGATTCTGCAAAGTAGGTCACGCTTGAAGCGTGACCTACTTTTATGATTTCACTAATTTGTATCCATCTTTCGCGTCTTGCACCGTCCACCCCAGCGCGGAAATTTTATCCCGCAGGCGATCCGACTCTGCCCAATTTTTGTTCGCCCGCGCGGCGAGGCGTTCTTCCGCCAGCGCGGTCACTTCATCCGAAGGGTTATCATCCCCTAGAGTCGCCGCGTTGACAACCATCTCCCACACATGAGGCGGAATATCTTTTTCAAGCGGATTTGGAATCTCCACCTCGCCCAACTCGCTCAGTTTGAACTTCGAGCCAGTCGGGTACATCTCCGGGTCACATTCGCGGACAATGGACACACTGCTCACCCCGCTCACTTCGCATTGATTCGACTCAATGTCCACGACGAGACCGGTGTGCTCATCCAAGCCGATGGTTTGATTTTCGACCGGGACGAGGTCGCACCATTCGGCGAAGCGATCCATGCCGACGAAACAGCGGCTCGTGTCCAAATCCGCGCCGCCTTCGGCGTTGTTCCAATGCGGGATGAATGAAATGTGCAAGCCGAAATCGCCGAAGAGGTTCAACCCATCCACCGCGTGAACGTCCTGCCCCACTTTGTAAATTTCATACACCGGCAGCGCGTGGGCGCCGATGGAAATCGTGGCGGCGGAGGCAAAGATCAACGTGGCGCCGAGGCGATGGCGGGCGCGAATCACATCCCACGCGAGAGTCCCTTGCAAATTGCGAATCGCGTACGTGGGACTGCCCGGTCCCATGAAGATCATGTTGGCGTACAACAATGGCTTTACGATCTCAGGATCATCGGGGCTGAACGCGGAATTTTTCTTGCGGGCAGGGACGACATCCACGATAGGTTTGTAGTTTTGCAAACGAGTCTTCATAAACTCCCCCACCTTGCCAACCACCTGCGACGAGTTCAGTTCAAAACCTGCGGGCGTTTCAAGCAACGCGATGCGAAGCGGATCGTTGATCCGTTTTGCAAGCGATTCAAAAATACGCCCGCCCGCCAGCGAAGTTTCACCCGAGCCGAGAAATGCGATTTGTCCGATAGTCATATCAATTGGATGATGCGGTTAATTCATCTATTACGATTCTTGTTTCAGCAATTCTTTTGCTTTCGCCCAAATCGCATCGAACATTTTCACGGTCAGCCTCCCAGTCAACGTATTTTGCTGGCTGGGATGATAGGAGCAGATCAAGGATGAATTATGAAGGATGAAAGATGAAGACAGCAATGGATACACTGCCCCATGAGAAAATTTCCATTCCGAATTGCGGATCGAATAGATTTTCAAAATTCTCTCGAACGCGATACGCCCAAGACAAACGATCACTTTCGGCTTGATAATTTCCAATTCACGTTCGAGATACGGCTGGCAGGTATTCAATTCTTCGAGACTCGGCTTGTTATCTGGCGGAGCGCAGCGCGCGACAGCGGTGATGTATAACTCGTTGAGACGAAGACCGTCGCTTCTCGACGTCGCCTCAGCCTGATTCGCAAACCCAGCCTTGTGCAACGCCGGGTACAAAAACCCGCCCGACGCGTCGCCGGTGAACGCGCGTCCAGTGCGATTCGAACCGTGCGCGCCGGGGGCGAGTCCCACCACGAGGACGCGCGCTTTCGGGTCTCCAAATCCCGGCACCGGCTTGCCCCAATATTCCTGATCGCGATACGCCTTGCGCTTGACGCGGGCGACTTCCTCCCTCCACGCAACGAGACGTGGACATTTGCGGCAGGCGATGATTTGTTTGTTTAAATTTTCAAGTTGAGTTGGCATGATTGGTAATTGGTAATTCGAGATGGGAGAATTAGAGAATTAGCATCGCATCGCCAAATGAGTAGAAGTGATAACCTTCCTCAATAGCAGTCTTATAGGTCTCGAGAATCATATCCCGCCCCGCGAACGCACTGACCAGCATCAACAACGTTGATTTGGGTAAGTGAAAGTTTGTGATCATCGCATCCACAATTTGAAATTCATAACCGGGCAGAATGTACAGAGTGGTTGCACTTGAAAATTTTGTGACTATTGACCTTTGACCATTGACCATCGTCTGCTGTCCATCGTCTATGGTCTGTCTCGCCGCCGACTCAAGCGTTCGCACCGAAGTTGTACCGACAGCGATTATCTTTCCTCCCCTCGCGCGGGTTTCATTGATCGCATCCGCTGTTTCTTGAGTCAACTCGCACCACTCACTGTGGATCTTGTGTTCTTCGGGGTTATCTTCATTCACCGGCGCAAATGTGTCCAAGCCAACATGTAATGTGACATAGGCGACTCTTACGCCTTTGACTTGCAACTCCTCCAATAAACGCGGTGTGAAGTGGAGTCCAGCCGTCGGCGCGGCAGCGGAACCGGGCTCTTTGGCATAGACTGTTTGATAGCGTTCGGGGTCATCCAATTTTTCGTGAATGTACGGCGGAAGCGGCACATTCCCCACTGTGGAAAAATACGGCTCGATGGGTTCGGAGAATTGTATCAATCGTTCCGACCCGTTCAACTCTTCGATAATCTTAACTTCTGGTCCATTCTCTACTTGCGCCAGTTTGCCTACGCGCAGACCTTTGCCTCCCACCAAAGCCTCCCAAGTGACTTCATCGCGGCGACGCAATAGCAAGAGTTCCACTCGCCCGCCTGTCTCTTTCCGCGCGAAGATCCTCGCAGGGATGACGCGCGTTTGATTCAACACAAGTAAATCCCCCGCGTTGAGGTAATCGGTCACGTCGCGGAAGATGCGATGCTCAAGTTTTCCATTGCCGCGATGCAACACCAATAGGCGCGACGAATCGCGCGGCTCAGCAGGCGTCTGTGCGATAGAAGATTCGGGGAGGTTGTAGTCGAAGTCGGAGGTTTGCAAAATTATTTTTGTATGAAGCGAGAGATGAGATTGAGAATTATTGTCAAAACCACCGACACCAAAATCGAAGTGACTATCGGAAAATAAAACGAGCCATTCTCGCCTTCGATGCGAATATCACCAGGTAGGCGTCCCAGCGGCAAGCCGAATTTCGCGGCGAGATACACTCCTCCGCCGATGAGGAAGAGGACAATTCCGCCGAGCATCAGGTAGCGGGCAACGGAATCCATGAATCAACCTCGCTCGATCAGGCTTTCGATCTCACGCATGATTTGCTCTAATGCGGGAACAGCAGACGACTCGATGTTCCCATCGGTTAAATGTTTGTGATTCGGAAACGTGGATATATGCTTGTGATGAGCCGTATTGTCGTATCGAAACACGAAAGAACCGTCGGCGCGTTGATAATGATAAGCATACATCACCTTGTGAAGCGGCAGACGAAGATCGATCAATTCACGAAAGAATAGGATAGAACCGTCGTTAAACCCCACTTCACCGCGGATGAACCCAACCAGGTCGCCGCGTTTTTCCAGATTGACATCAGGCGATTCGACGAAGGGCAGGCTGGCGATCAGATCGAGAAGGTTTTGGAAATACTCCTCAATCAATTTTTGCCTCACGAAGCGATTGAAATTGATTTTCCAGCAAGCGTAACGCGGTGAGTTCCATGTTCCAATCTATTGTTTCAACGGTCTCTTCCAATTTTCCACTTTGCAGTTTTTTCTCGAACTCTACCGATGACATGCTGGCGCGTTTTTCGAACTCGGCAATCCGTTCTTTTGTGCGGGTGATGCCGTGTTGCAGGGTCTTCAATTGGTTGCGGATCGCCACTTCCACCAGCGGCTTGATCGATTCTTCAGCAGTCGTTTTGATCACAATTTCCTGTAGCATGTTAACCTCCGTTCCGAATTTCACGCACATACCTCAGCGAATCGGCGGAAATGTCAGTGCGATCCGCCCACATCCCAAAACTTTCCGCCAGCGCTTCGCGAATCTTCTCGATGGGAGTGACGACCATGCGTCCCAATTTATCAATCGTGATCGCCACCTCCTGCCCCGCAGGTAACGCTTTTCGATATTCATCGGGAATGCTCAACGTATATTTTTGAGTGATCTTCGTAACGACCATGCGAACCTCCGATCCAATGCCATTATACAACTGGGCGGGAAAACCCCGCCCCTACAACAACCTCGGCTGACCCTCTTCCACATAATCCAACCCCAAATGCTCATACGCGGACTTGGTGGCGACGCGTCCCTGCGGGGTGCGATCCAAGAATCCGAGTTGCAGAAGATACGGCTCGACCACGTCCATGATCGTATCTTGCTCTTCGCTGATGGACGCGGCGATGGTGTTCAAGCCGACGGGTCCGCCGTTGTATTTTTCGATGATCGTCCGCAAGACGCGGCGGTCCACATCGTCGAGCCCGAGCGGATCAACTTGCAACAAGTCCAACGCTTCTTTCGCGACGGATTGCGTGATCGTCCCATCCGCGCGGACTTGGGCGAAATCGCGGACGCGGCGCAGGAGTCGCAACGCGATACGCGGAGTCCCACGCGCCCGCTTCGCCACTTCCCTTATGCCTGATTCGTCAGCGGAGACTTTGAGCATCCCTGCGGCGCGCGCGACGATCTGACGCATCGCTTCGATGTCGTAATAATCCAAACGATAGACCGCGCCAAACCTCGCGCGAAGAGGCGCAGTGACGAGCGCGAGTCGTGTGGTGGCGCCGACCACAGTAAAGCGAGGCAGTTTGAGGCGCAGAGAACGAGCCGAGGGTCCCTTGCCGATGACGATGTCCAACGAGAAATCTTCCATCGCGGGGTAGAGCACTTCCTCCACCGCGCGTCCGAGGCGATGGATTTCATCAATGAAAATGACATCGCCCGCGCGCAGGTTGGTGAGGATGGCGGCGAGATCGCCCGCGCGTTCGATGGCGGGACCCGCCGTGACCTTGACGTTGACGCCCATCTCGTTGCCCAGCACATGCGCGAGCGTGGTCTTGCCCAGCCCAGGCGGACCGTAAAACAGGACATGATCCAACGCCTCGCCGCGATGTTTCGCCGCATCAATGAGGATCGAAAGATTCTCTTTGACTTGATCCTGACCGATGAGGTCGGCAAGTTGTTGCGGACGAAGCGCGTTGTCCACGCGGTCGTCGGGTTTCGATTCTGGGTCGAGAGGGCGTTGTTTCGGCATGGAGGGATTATAGCAAATAAAAGTAGGGGCGGACCTGTGTGTCCGCCCCTACTCAAAAACCATTTTGGACGCTGATAAACGCTGATTGACGCTGACTAAAAAAGAAAATCTGCGTTTTCTGCGTTCATCAGCGTCCCCCATTTTGTTTTCGATAGCATCTAAATCATTCCATCGGCTCGAACGTAACTTCCACCGTCATCCCCCACTTCAGGCGCGGATCAACATTATGCGCCGCGATTCGCACAGTGTAGATCACGTCGCCGCCTTGCAATACGGATGAGCCGCTGATCGCGGTGACAACACCGTTCATCGTGACATCAGGCAACGCATCGGCAGTGAATGTGACATTTTGTCCAACGGATAATTTCACCACTTCGAGTTCGGTCACGTCGGTCGTTTCGATCACCCACGCGGACGTATCCGCGATGCTGACGATTCGAGTCTCAGGGGAAACCTGCTCGCCCGCTTTGACTGCCACCTCAGCGACGACTCCATCGAACGGCGCGGTGAGAACGTAATTGGAAAGATTCGCCTGCGCGGCGGTCACTTGCGCCTGCGCGTTCTCCAAACGAGCCGTTGCCAAGGCAAGTTGATCTTCGTTGACTCCGCTGGCGGAAGTTTCGTATTGATATTTCGCTTCGGCTTCGGTTGCAAGCGCGGCATCCAACGCGGCGCGGACGGTATCGCGCTCGCGCGTGATCTCATCCAAATTGCGAATCGCTTCGTTGTAATCCTCCTGCGCGGTTTCGAGCGCGTCTTCGGCAGTCACGCGCTTGGAATTATCTTTATCCAAATCTTTGTATTTATCGAACTCGTCTTTCGCGTCTTGCAGGTCGGAGTCGCGGTCTTCCACATCGGCTTTCGCGTCTTCGATGCGGTCTTCGATGGAATCAACGTTTAAATCTTCCCACTCGCGTTCGGCTGTCTCGCGGACGGTCTGCGCGTTCATGTAAGCCGTCCATGTGGCGGCGAGATTTGCAGAGCCGTTGCGGTTCAACGCATCCAATGCTTGTTGCGCGCCGACGAGTTCGAGATTCGCGGCGCGGAATTGCGCTTCCGCGACGCTGGCATTCGAGAGCCGCGCCAACTCATCGCCTCTTTTCACTGAATCGCCGATCTTCACGTTGATCGATTCGACGATGCCGAGCGCGTGAAAGGTCAGGTTCGCCGCATGGACGGGTTCGAGTCGCCCCTCCGCGATCACGCCCTCAGACGCCGCGACGTTGTCCGAAGCAGGAGCAGGCGTCCCCGTCGCCTGATTCGCGCAAGCGGTCAGGATCAAAGCGGCGATGAGGGAAATCATCATAAAAGTTTTCGTTTTGTTTTTCATTGCATCCTTCTTTCTGTTTCCATAATAAATTCGCTGGTTGAGTAGGGCGAAGCCCGTATCGAAACCAGCAGGCTAGATTCAAACTTTATATTTCATAAATACTTGCGGTCTCGGTACGCCCTTCGACGCTTCGTCTTCGCTATCGCTCCGCTCAGCGCGCTCAGGACTACTCGACCACCGAATATTATTCATACGCCAACACCTCACGGATCGTCAGCCG
>WBZY01000377.1_pt1 | contig 34050 bp, 26 predicted proteins | sample 5204191 | NCBI WGS metagenome assembly WBZY01 (sample SAMN12344363, study PRJNA552823) | activated sludge metagenome | biome: Activated sludge suspended growth; feature: Anammox Sidestream; material: Wastewater; isolation source: activated sludge from anammox sidestream of wastewater treatment...
CTTCTTGCCGCTCTCATCCATCAACCTGATATCCATTCCTTCTACTCTTACTGTTAATGGATATACTACTCCGCTCATCTCAATCGTCTTCACTGAGCTGCTCAGGTCTTCGGCTATTCTTCCACTCGTGTATCTGAAGTCATACATTCCTGCTGGTGGTGCTGGTGGTAATTCATACTGACTTAAGTCAACCTGTCCATTTACTGCATACAGTGTGTAGCTCACTCCTGCTGCATCTGTCAGTATTATTCTTCCCCAACTATCAGGGAAGTATTCTACGGGTTTGCTGTCTTTAGCAAACGATTCTGGTATGATTATCTGTCCTGCGCCTGTCAACTTTATCCAATAACCAAACCCCGGATCTATAGTTGCTGCTGCTGAATATCCACCTGCATATTTATAGATCGGTCCACTCTGTAGTCCGGATGGTACGGTTGTTACAAGTGATGCTGTTGCTGCTATCTCATAGCCACCAATCATATTCCAGCCAATAGCTGCTGTTAATGGTGTGTGTGCAACTACTTGCAATCCACCTGCTGGCCATTCATCTCCTGTATTATAAGTCTGAGCTCCGTTATTCTTCATCCAGTAGCCTACTCCAGGTGTTGCTGTGGTTATTGTTTGATAACCGCCAGCATATTTATAAACGTCTCCAACTCTTCCGGGCCACCAATTTGCTACTCCCATTCCATCCGGATTTGTTCCTGGTACTGATACCATATTCCAGCCATCACTTACATTAACAGATAATTGAAATGTTGATGATGTACTGACATTACCTCTGATTATCATACCATCCGTTCCCACTGCCCAAACTTTCGTACCGGCGAAACGAATATCTCTAATTGATTGGGAAGTACCAAGATACAGTTGAGTAGCTAACCAATTATTTCCGCCATCTGTGGTATAATATGCAACTCCGCTGCCACCTCCAATTATACCAAAGTCATTATTGATAAAACGAATTGTGTAAAGAGTAGCTGTGCTTGGCATTTGTATCTCGTCGAAGCTGCTGCCGCCGTTTGTTGTTTTATATAATCTTCCTGAACTGCCTGAGATGTAACCATTATTTGCATCGAAGAAATGCATTGAGTATAAGGTAATTGTTCCAAGCGTTGTTATCTGCGTGAAAGAGACACCTCCGTTAGTTGATTTACTAACCCTGTTCCCACCACCACAAAGATAGATAGTTAAAGAATCGACAATAAAAATTTCATAACCAGCTGCATTTCCCCAGCCAGCCGAAACAGGTGCCCAATTAGCTCCGCCATTTGTAGTTCTTGCAACTTGACCACTGCCATACATTGCAAAACCAAGATTTTCATTGTAGAATTTTATATCGTATATATTACTTGATGAGGTACCAGTTCCGGTGTTTAACTGAACCCAATCAATCCCGCCATTTGTGGTTTTGTACACTCCTGTTGGACCTAACGAGCCAACATAACCAACATTTTCATTCACGAAGAATACTGAATAGGTTCGATACCCCGGATCGAATGAAAGATTTGTCCAGGTAACTCCACTATCAGTTGTTTTTAAAATATCTCCGAATGAATTTCCAGTTGTAATGCTTCCTCCCACAACAAAGCCTGTAGTCTCTGATGGAAATGATAAACGATGAAGAATTTCGTTTGTCGCAGATATATTTTTAGTTTGCCAGCTTACTCCATCATCAACAGATAAAACAATCTGACCGATATCACCACCTATAAGTACAGGAGTTGTTCCCTCTGAATTAACACCGAGAATTCCCAAACCATATAAATTTTCTGTTGAAGATGTTTGTGTGAGTTCCCAGTTTGCTCCACCATTCGTAGTTTTTAAAACTCTTCCTGCGGTAGTAAGTGCATATCCAATCTCCGCGTCAATAAACTTTACTTCATAAATAGTCGCCGTTGTTGAACCAATGTTATAGATTATTGCACCGGTTGCACCACCATCAGTGGTTTTATAAATTTTACCAGTACTGTTTGAAATCCATCCTGTATCAGCATCAAAAAAGTGGATCCCGCGAACAGTACCATCCAGACCAGTAATGTTAGCTGTTATGTTTTCCCATGTTGAACCGGCATTTGTTGAGCGGAGAAGCCTGCCTGTTGTCGAACTTGCGGATCCTAAAAATATCAGAGTATCATTTACATAATGCACTTTATAAATTGCAGTCGTACCATTTGTTGATAAAGTCCAGTTCGATCCACCATCTGTCGTCTTCAGAATATTTCCGCTATTACCAACTGCATATCCAACATTAGTATTAATAAAATCCACATCCCAAAGTGTGACTGTTACACCTGAATTCTGCTCTACCCAGCTTGTACCTCCATCAGTAGTTTTCATAATTAAACCCCCGGTACCTACTGCGTAACCAATGTTCTGATCAGGAAAGATTACATCATAGATATCTCGTGCAAGCGAGTCAATATATGAAATTGACCAAGTTGTACCAGCATCTGTGGAAACAGTAACTGCACTTCCATTTCCGAACAACATAAATTTTGTTGGTGAGAGAATAATTGCGTCGTTATGATCAGCACCAGTTGGGGTAGGATTTTGCCATTCCCAATCGAAATTTTGAGCATAAGAATTTAAACTTATTGCGATCATAATGAATAATAGAAAGTAAAATTTTTTCATGACTCACTCCCTAAAAGATTGATGAAATAGTTTATCTGAATTTTGATTACAAGTTATTATAGATCGTTGAATAAGTCAATAAATATTTAGAGATTTTGAAATCTGAATTCTTAAAACGACACAAATAGATATGGTGAATCCCATACCCAGAGTATTTTAAGAAACAATAGGAAATTTAAATAGTATAAATCATAGGTGTAAAATATTGGCAATTCTAATCAAAACTTTAAAAAATTTTATAACAATCTTGAGGAAAAGTTAAAACAAAATCACTTTCCGGGATGAAGTTAAGAGTTCGCTTATAAAGATTTTTCTTGCTGTTAAAATAATATTCATGGCGAATTAAAGCCTCCCGGTAGTTCGTACTTTAATCATAAATATTCAATATTTAAGTGAATAATGTACATCGAACCTGCTTGTTTTGCTGGTAAGCGAAGAATTTAATAATTAGAAGTTTCCCGATTACGGCTTAATCTTCCACGCCAAAACTAATCCAGCTAAAAACCATGTAACACACAAATCAATTACACCAACTATTGTAAAGCCGAATGGAAACTTCCACCAGTTCCACATAATAAATGGACCTACAAATCCTGCGAATAATCCTAGCAGCATCACAAAAATTACTCTTCGCCTGAAAGAAGGATTTTGTGCAAGTGTCATCATCAACAATGTTGCTGCGATGAATGCAGAAATAAAATTAATCAGAAAACTATTGATCATTGGCATTGCCATATTCCATTCAGAACCTTGCGGATTGTAAACCATAAAATGAATTAGTGGACCAGCTTTATATTGCTCAAACCATTTTTGCATTCCTGCATCTGTTTCTTCTGCAGGTTCGCCGGGATAAAGATAAATTCCTGGTTCTGTAAGCGAAGTTTTCATTTGTTCCAGCAAAGTTTGATCAATAATATTTTTCATATCAGTGTTATGCCATGGAAGTACTGCCCACGAGATGAACATCCAGATGAAAACAACAACTGCAGCGAGTAGTGAAGGTAAAATTATTTTTTTCATAACGCCTCCTTTTTAATTTATAAATGCCATTCCGAATTTATTTCGGAATCTTGATCCTGAAACAAGCCTGACTGCCGTCGGGCAGGTTCAGGATGACTATTAATTTATTCTTCTGAATCTTCTTTCGCACGATTTAAAATTGCAGGCGGAAGTGACTTGGAAGTTTTGGCTCCAAGTTCTTTTATTTTTTCTGCACGACTAATCAAATTTCCTCTTCCATCGGTTAATTTATTCATCGCTTTATCGTAATTATCTTTAACTGAAATTAATCCTTTACCGACTGTAAGCAAGTCTTCAACAAATGCTGTAAACTTATCAAGCATATCTCCACTTTGCCTTGCAATTTCCAACGCATTTTTATTTTGGTTTTCTTGTCTCCAAATGCTTGAAATGGTTCTAAGCGTTGCAAGTAGAGTTAAAGGACTCACAATCACAATATTCATTTCAAAAGCATCGTTAAAAATTGCCTGATCATTTTGTACTGCGAGTGCAAATGCCGGTTCGATCGGCATAAACATTAGAACAAAATCAAGACTTTCGAGCTGATATAGATTCTGATAATTTTTTCCGCTTAGATTTTTTATGTGTGATCGGATTGAATTTATATGCTCTCTCAAACCAAGCTGTTTCTGGTGTTCATCTTCTTCTGAAATATATTTTTCATAACCAATCAATGAAACTTTTGAATCCACAACTATACTTTTATTCTCAGGAAGTTTTATTATCACATCCGGTTGTAATCTTTTTCCTGATTCTGAAGTCAAACTTTCCTGGACAACGTATTCCCTCCCTTTCACCAATCCGGATTTTTCGAGAATGCTTTCGAGAATAAACTCACCCCAGTTGCCTTGAGTTTTACTTTGTCCTTTCAGTGCTTCAGTAAGATTTTTCGCTTCCTGAGTTATCTGCTGATTCATATCTTTCAATGATGTCAACTGCTGACGAAGCGACGCAAATCTGTCAATACTTTCTTTGTTTGTTTCCTCGACTTTACTCTGAAATTCGTTAATCTTTTCTTTTAATGGATTAAGTATTTCTGAAAGATTGGTTTTACTTTGCTTTGAAAACTCATCTGTTTTTTCTTTGAAGATTTTATTAGCAAGATTTTCAAATTCTTTTGTGAACTTCTGTTGTAATTCTTCAACCTCTGCTTTTTGCTCAGTGAGTTTTTGTTGAAGATTATTGTAATCAGACTGAAGTGCTGATAATTTTGAGTTGAGCTCAAGAACTTTTTGTCTTTCCAAGTTGAGATTATTTTCAAGTGTGGATCTTTCACGTTCGAGAATTACACTTCGTTCTTCAACCCTGTCGGATTCACCTTTAAATTTTGATGAAGCGATAAACCAGGCAGCAAGTCCTCCGATAATTAATCCAATAATTAAATAAATTATTTCCATTTTCTTACTTCCTTTTAAAACAATAGAACGCAGATGACGCAGATATAACTGATTTGCGCTGATCAGAGATAATCTGCTCAATCAGCGTAATCTGCGTTCTATTCTGCCTATTCTAAACTTCCCACAACCTTCTCAACTTCTTCTAGAATTTCACAAGACTTAACAAGTGCTTTCATCTTGTTATGATCAGGATAAAGCGGACGATCAACATCGAGATGTTCAACATATTTTCTAATTACTTCTTTCCCTTTAGCTACACCTTTTCCGGTTGAATGAGTTCTGAAATCCAATGCCTGTGCAGCAGCCATAAATTCAATTCCAAGAATTCCATAAGCGTTATCAAAAATCTGATCATTCTTCAAAGCCGTATTCATTCCCATCGAAACAAAATCTTCCTGATCAGCAGCAGCCGGAATAGATTGAATCGAAGCCGGAGTTGAAAGAATTCTCTGTTCAACGATCATCATATCTGCCGTGTATTGACTCAACATCAATCCAGAAAACATACCAGCACCTTTTGTTAAGAAAGCAGGAAGTCCGACACTCAATGCAGGATTATTCAATCTGTTCATTCTTCTTTCGGATAAAACACAAATCATAGTAACTGCAGCACCAACCATATCCATTGGAAGCGAAACTGGAGTTCCCTGAAAGTTTGCACCGGTCAATGTTATTTTATCTTCAGGAATAAATATCGGATTATCACCCACGCCATTCAATTCAATTTCAATTTGTGATTTGGCATAAGAAACTGCATCGTGTGCTGTACCAATTACTTGTGGAGAAGATCGCATCGAGTACGCATCCTGAACTTTTTGTTTTAATTTACCAGAAAGAAGATCACTTCCTTCAATACATTTTTTAATTGATTGTGAACTTCGGACAGCTCCAGAAAATCCTCTCAGTTTATGTAAACGAACATCGTACGGTTTCATATTAGCGAGAAGAGCTTCAAGTGACATTGCACAGGCAATTTCAGCTTGTTTCAAGAATCGGTTGATATCATAAATTTGTATCGCAGCAATCGCTGTTAAAAAATTTGAACCATTGATGACTGCGAGTCCGTCTCTTGCTTGAAGTCCGGGAATTTTTATTCCGGCTTTTTCAAATGCAATTTTTCCGGGAAGTCTTTCTCCTTTATAAAATGCTTCTCCTTCTCCCATCATCAGTAACGCAATTTGCGACATCGGAGCTAAATCTCCACACGCACCGACAGATCCTTTTGTGCAAACAACAGGAATGCAATCTTTATTTAACATTTCAATAAGTGTTAAAGTAATTTCCGGTCTGCATCCTGAATTTCCGTGAGCGTGAACATTTATTCTTCCCGCAATTGCTCCACGCACCCATTCGATCGGCATTGGATCGCCAATACCCGCAGCGTGATTGTAAATAAGATATTTCTGAAAATCTTTAACCTGATCATCGTTCAACACAACTTCGGAGAATTCTCCGATTCCGGTGTTCACTCCGTACATAATTTCGTGAGCCTGGATTTTTTCTTCGAGCATTGCACGGCAGGTTTTAATTCTTTCGATTGAATCTTTGCTGAGTTCTACTTGCTCTTTATTTCTTGCGATGCGGACTAATTTTGCAACTGTTAATCCTGATCCATTAAGTATGATAGACATTTATTCCTTCCAGTCAGCTAGAGGCTGATAAAAAAAAGATGATGAATTGTGAGTTCAAAATTAACTATTAAGCGGGAGAAAACAGAGGAGAAAAAAGAGTAAGAGTAAGTTTAAGAGTAAGAAAAAGAGTTCGTTATTCGAAAATCAAATAAGTTTCTTTAAAATATTTTTTGAAGTCTGTCCACGTGGTATCTTTTATTCCGAAGTAGTCACAGCCTTTTACTGTTTCATTTTCGATAGGGAAAGTTTTTGGTGGTTCTCCCATTACCCATCCACTTTGTTGATCACTTAGGTATGCAAAAATCATATTGAACCCATCATCTTGATGACCAAGAAGTGTTGTTACCGGTATTAAATAAGATTTTCCAGTTATAAAGTTCGGTGCAGGACTTTCAACATCAGGGATCATATCAATAGAAATTGTATCGTTGTAGTGAAAATATTTATCACCTTTAAGTACTTCTTCAACTAAAAAAATGAAATTGTGAGGTTTAAAATGAGTATTCAAGCTTATACTATGATAATCAGAAAATTTCAAAGTAATGTAATTACATCTTAAAAATGCTGGTGTTCCAATTACTTCAGTAAATGGAATACCAAACTTATAAGCAATTTTGTCTCTTAAGGCATATACTCTCAACCATGGTCTCTCTTTTAATTTCCCAGATGTTACTTCAAGAGGTGCTTTCTCCCATTGTTTATGCTCTTTTTCTACATACTTTTGAAATCCTACTGGATCGTTATTATAACATTTGTAATAAAGTTCAGCAATAAGTTCCGTTTCTTCATTAGTCAGTAATTTTCTCTTACCTTCTTCAGGATTGTTTTCTTTAGCGAATTCATCAGCAATTTTCATAAACTCAATTACATAATCCGGAGTTACACTATCAGCATAAAATTGTGAGAAGGAGAATTTGTAGAACAGAATAAATAGAATAATAATTTTTATTGAAGCCTTCATTTTACTTAATGAAACTTAACTTGAATTAAATGAAATTGAAAAACTAAACTTTTCCTGAAACTAACTTTTTAATCTTCTCTGAATTTTCTTTATTCGCTCTAAACTTAAACAAAACTGTATCGTGGTTGTATTACACTGAAGTAACTTCGATAACAAAGAAAAGACCAATTGAAAATCAAACTACTGATATTCCTATTTTTCCTAAATAAGATTTTGTTTCTGTAAGAAATTTATCAGCTTCATCTAAAGCAGTTTTTGCTGTCTCTTCGTCAATAAATGAAAAAACCTCATAATCCCCGCTCTCTCTATCATCTTTAAGATTTGAAAGATATTTACCAAGCTCTTTACTGAATTTACCAGTCTTTACAAATAATAGTCCGAATAATGTTACTACTCCTTTATGTGTTTCTGCTTTCTCCCCTTCTGTTAACAACAATGCTTGTGAAGCATGAAAGACTGCATAATAAGCACGTGAGACCGAATCCTCGTAATCTTTTGAATCATAGAGTTTCTGAGCTACTGATAGTTTGTTTTCAGCTTTATTGATATAGCTTTTAATTATCTTTTCAGTTGTTGAATCCAATAGAAATTCCTTCCTTTAAAACATTGCTCATAAATGGCGTTGGTATAGAACTAAGACGATTATATTCCGATTCAGTAAATATTTTTAAAGATATTAACCTGCCCGTAGAAATCAAGATATCAATTACACTATCATAGAGAGTGCTTATAACTTTTCTATCTTTTTTTTCAAGCACGATCAAGATATCATAATCCGAATCCGGTTTCCAGTCATCCCTAGTACGAGAGCCGTACAAGTACATAAGTTTTACTTTTTCCTTTACCGGGTTTATTCCTTCCACAAATTTTTTGATAACCTCATCATTCATAATTAGCTGATATCTTTATGAAAATAATATGCATATCAAAAGTAAGCAGTTTATTTTAAGTGGTCAACTTTAGTGGATCTCATTTTTAGATTCTTAAAATCTTTTTAATCTTCTCTGAATTTTCCTTATTCACTTTAAACTTAAATAAAACCGTATCGTGATTGTATTTAACTGAAATTACTTCTGCAAGATCGTGAATTTGAGATGCAAGTTTTGTCTGTTCAATCCTGAGTTCAATTTCTTCTTCAACAAAAGATTCTTCAATCAAGTCTTCTATCATTTTTTTTAGCGATGAAATATTTATTCCTTTCTGTGCCGAAATGATTACACTACCGTGATATTTGTTTCGCACGTATTCGATAACACTTTTATCACTTACTGAATCAACTTTGTTGAAAACTTTTATTTCTTTTTTGTGTTCGCTATCGAATTCTTTTAAAGTTTCATCTACAACTTTCAGATGATCCTCATAATACGGATGTGAAAGATCAATCAAATGGAGAATGATGTCTGAGTCTCTTACTTCATTCAAAGTGCTTTTAAAAGAAGCAACAAGATGTGCAGGAAGTTTTCTTATAAATCCAACTGTATCGCTTATCAGAATTTTTTCCTTAGTATCGAAATTAACTGTACGTGTCGTTGAATCAAGTGTTGCAAATAATTTGTCTTCAGCAAAAACTTCTGACTTTGTAAGAAGATTGAACAAAGTTGATTTGCCTGCATTCGTATATCCTGCAATAGATATTCTTACAAAATCTTTTCTACCTTTGCTTTGTGTTTCTCTTTGCGATTCAATACTTTTTAATTTTTCTTTCAGATGACTGATGCGAGTTCGGATCATTCTTCTGTCAGTTTCAATCTGTGTTTCACCGGGACCTTTTGTTCCAATCCCTCCGTACTGTTTAGAAAGGTGTGTCCACGCACGCGTTAATCTCGGCAGCATATATTCAAGCTGTGCAAGCTCAACTTGCGTCTTTGCTTCATTAGTTTTTGCACGGAGAGCAAAGATGTCAAGAATCAGTCCGCTTCTGTCAATGATTTTTTTGTTAAAAAGTCTTTCGAGATTTCGAACCTGAACCGGAGTCAGATCATCATCAGAAATGACAAGATCAATATCATTTAATTCAACAAGCTGAGCTAACTCTTCCGCTTTGCCTTTGCCGATATAATATGCGGGATCAATGCTGCTTTTGGATTGGATGATTTTAAAGATTGAATCGGCACCAGCAGTGTCTGCAAGCTCTTCAAGCTCTGAAAGATGTTCTTCGGTAAGTTCTCTATTGACATTTCTTGTTTGCAGAGCAACAAGCATTGCACGTTCAACTTTTTTCCGATTAATTTCGATCACAATAATTTTGCTCGGATTTACTATCTATTTCTTAAATTTAATTGCATCGTAGTATGGTTGAATGGTTGCATGGTTGTATGATCATCAAATAAATTAATAATTCTTGCATACATGCATGCATCCATACAGTCATACATTCATTCATCCATACAGTCATACATTCATTCATCCATACAGTCATACATTCATTCATCCATACAGTCATACACTGTCTTTCAGCTCAACTAATTCTTTTTTCGCATTTCGTGCAATTGTCATTTCAACCAATGCAAGTAGTATTGCAATCAGTACAAAATATCTCCACAACTCAGAACCAAATCTTGCCTGCAAAATCATTTGAACCGGATTCTCACTTTTATCTATTACAATATGCTTTCCACCAAAATTAATTTTTTCAAGATAGTCATCAAAATCACTTTCGGTTAAATATTCAGTTACAGATTCAGCCGGATCGGTATTCACATTTGCTGAAGCTAAAAGTTTTTCTCCCGATAGAAATTTATAATTGCCTGCAAGTGAAGTAGCAGCGTATGAAATAAAATCCGAGGTCTGATTTTCATCAATGTTTATGAAGTCTTCACTTTTATCAGGTCGTACTATTTTTATTTGAGGAAGAGTCCGTTCTGCAACATTTACATTAATCGTTTCACCTGCAAAATAATTTACCTCATTTTTGTTGTATGCAGATAAATACATAACCGATTTGGTTACAAGCGGTGCAAAAATTCCTTTGATTGGAAAATCACTCCACGAAAAAACCGGTGATGAACTGAACAACAAAACTTTTCCATCACCAATAGAATATTCACTCAGGAAACTGCTTTCATCTTGCAACTTGATTATGCTCTTTCCTTTTCCTCCAGGATTAATTTTAAAATAAGAAAATATTTCGGGTGATTCGATTTGTTTCTTCTTATTATCCATAAAAATATTTTCGAACAATGGATGATTAAAATCTGTCTCACTGAAATGGATTGATTGTCCTGCTTCCAATTTAACAAAACTTCCTGCTGAAGTAATTCCAATTGAGTTTAATGAGCTATTAAACCCTGTGTTGCCATTTTCCGAAGGTGGAAAAATTATAATTCCTTTTCCTGAACTAAGAAACTGATTTAATTTGACACTCGCATTTCCAAAATTATCACTCAATAAAATTATCACCTGAAAATTATTTAATGAAACGCCTGAGATTTGCTCTGTTTTTTTTATAGTGATATCAAAATAACCTTTTTCGGAAACTGATTTCAGTGCAGCTTCAATGAGTTTTGTATCATTCAGGTTATCTGCAAGAATCAGCACCGGAATTTTTTCAGGAATATAGAATGAAGAATATCGATTGTTATCCTGCAGAATATCATCTTCCTCAATTTCTATGAGAGCTTCATTGTAATCGAATTTTTTTGTTGATGCTTCAAGGTTAGTTGTTTTTGATTCGCCCGAATTCAAATTTATACTTTGCTGAGCTAGTCTTTCTCCATTAATAAATAGAGAAACCACAAGATTGTCTTTCGTTCTTTCAGAATAATTTTTTAAAGTTGCCTCAAATTTTACAGGTTTATCTTTCTCAAAAATCTGCGTGTTTAATTTCAAATCATCAATTCCAAAATTAAAAACTTCTTTTCCTGAATAATTGAATGTGTACAATCGAACCTGCTCACCAAGCTGCTCTTTCAAATCAATTATTTCATCCTCATTTGCAAGTCTTCCTTTTTGAAAATCAGTTAGAACATAAATTTCTTTATTGAAATTTTTTGCTTCGCCAATTAACTCAGCAGCTTTGATAATTGAATTATTCAATTTCCCTGAAGCATAAGAAATATTTGTTGCATCAACTTCTTGAACGAACTTATTTAGATTTGATGTCATTTCGATTTCATCCGGTTGATGTGAAACGAGAACTAATCCAAACTCATCACCTTCTTCAAACTGGGTGAGGATATTTTTTATTGCTTCTTTTGCTTGATTGAAGTATGAGCCATTCTGATCAACAACCGACATACTGAAAGTATCATCAAGTATAAAAACGGCGGTGGTTTTTGCAGCAGAAGTTGTTCCGCCAATCGAAACACCAACTATTGTTGGTCTGGCAAATGCAGTTACGATTGCGAGTATAATTAAAACACGTAGAGCAAGAAGAAGCCATTGCTTAATTTTTATTTTTCTGATTTTATTCTTCTGAAGTTCCTTGAGAAATTGCAGAGTGCTGAAATCTATCTTCTTCAGCTTCCGGAGATTTAATAAATGAATTATGATTGGAATAGATGCGGCTAAAAGTCCAAATAAAACAGCAGGATTTAAAAACGTCATTCAGTATAAAATAATTATTAATGGAATTTTGATTGTTGAAAATAGTAATAAGCGAAGCCTTATTCTATACCCAATTTCGCACAAGTATAGTCTGGATTGCTTTGGATATGATTTTCTGTGAAGTTGGAAGGGATTTATTATCAAGAAGTACAAAAAAGAGAGTAATCTTCACAATCAATTTCAGAGAATTTTTTTCAAGCATTTCTATGCTGGTGAAATGCAAAATTAATTTATTTCAACACCATCCCCGACAAGGTCGGGATTTCTGACCTGTCTGTCGTAAGGCAGATGAATTGATCAGATCATTTAATCATCAACATCTTCTTTGTAGAAATGTATTCTCCTGCTTGCAATCTGTACACATACATTCCACTTGCAAGATTACTTCCGTTGAACTGAACTTCGTAATATCCCGGCTGCTGTTCTGCATTTACTAATGTTACGACTTCACTGCCAAGTATATCATAAACTTTTAATGATACAAAAGCCCCTCCTTTGGATGGGTTTGGGGAGGCCGGTATTTGATACTGTATCGTTGTTGCTGGATTAAATGGATTCGGATAATTCTGCTCAAGCTTAAATTCTTTTGGACCAACATAACTGAAGATGAATGTCTTTGTCATCATCAGTCCGTTTGCATCCGTTATCATAAAATCAATTGTATCTTTCTTTGTAATTGAAACATTTCTGCTTATATCAAATGTGAATGTTACTTCCGCTTCTTCTGTTGGTTCTATCCTCTCAATTGTTTGATCTGATTGGTGAAATGTAATTGGCTCTGCCTGAAAGCCCCTCCTTTGGAGGGGTTGGGGAGGCATTACTTTAACATTTTCTGCAGGATTTGTTTCTGAAATATTTGCAACCGTTAGTGTTAACTCATTTCCCTTTGTTCCGGGTGTTACTTCGTAAACGGTTTGTGAATATGAAAAATATGTTATTGCCAATACTATAATTAAAATTTTTATTCTCATTGCTTACCTCTGCATCTATGTCGTCCCTGACGGGACTTGATTTTTTTTGTTTTTTCTGTTTCTATAAATATGCCGCTCCTACGGAGCTATGAATCAGAACCTTCATCTTCATTTTTAATTTTACATTGTTAATTCTTAATTGTTAATTATACATTATGAATTACACATTGATTAAGGACACGGCGTGGATCTTTTATTAGCCGTTGCACTTGTGCCATTTAAATACCACGGTAAATTATCCCCATTAAATACAACACTAAATACATTTGAATGTACTCCTGGTAAAAATATGTTCGGCTGTCCTCTGTCTGAAAATAATTGAATAGGACTAAAAAAATTATCACCACCAATTGAAATAAACACTGATTCATTATTACTATTATTATAACCAAAGAATGCTGTAAAGGTCTTATCGCCATTATTTCTTACGCAATTGACAACAGATATAAGTGATTCTGGCAGATTATCTGTTACTGAAAAATATACTGTATCCGAATTTGAACCATAGCTATTTAACCATACAGTGTAATCATCAATTGACGATATATCATTGTAGTTATTTAATTGGAATGTTAATATTGAATCCGAAATGTAAGTTGTGGCTTTTGAATCTCCGTTAAAATAAATCATTGAGGAATCGTTAAAGTTCGCACCTGTTACTGTAACTGTGAAATCTGTATTATCTGAATAAGAAGTTACCGGCAGAGCAAGCGAAGGAGTAATTGAGCTTAATACTGGTGGTTCTGGTAGAACGGAAAAATAAAGTGTATCAGATGTTCCCCACTGATCTGTTACCCAAACAGGATAATTGCCAACAACTGAAATATCTGGACTATCTATTTCTGCTGTTAACACACTGTCTGAAACATACGTTGTTGTTTTTGCAGTATCATTAAAGAAAACAGTAGAGAGTGAGTCGAAACCTTGACCACTTACCGTTAGCGTAAACGGTGGTGAATTAAATATTTCTGAAGATGGATTTAGTGATGTTAAATCTAATACATTAAAAATTGAATCCATCTTTAAAGTATAAACTTGTCTTGTTGGTTCTTCTATATCTATTGCATAGTAAACATTATTTGGATAATTATCAAAAAGTAATATTTTACCATCAGGTGGTAATGAAAAAGTCTTTAACAATTCTCCAGTCTTTGTTTTGTAAAGATATATGACCCCAGTAGAATATTCAGCACCAGGTTTACTCTCATCCCATAGCACTTGTTCTAAAATAAAATATTCCGCTTTAGATATTAGATGGCCATAACAACGGAATGGACAAGGAATTTCTTGAGAAAAAAGTTCGTTATCAAAATCATAGGTAATATATTTACAAGTAGTTGAATCAGTCATAATTTCATTATAACCAAAAAGAGCAATTCCGTTTTTCCCATCGTTAAATACAGGATACTCAATACTTGGGAATAAATTGTTAATACTAATTTCTTCCACTACTGAATCTGATTCGATTGAAAACTTAAACATATACCTTACGCCTAAAGAATCTCTGCCACCATATTGATAAACATATTGTAAATCTTTTGAAACAAAAGATCGATTATCATACGTAGAGGCATTAACTATAATCACCTGTAGGGTATTGAGATCTAGTAGGGTCGAATTCGAAGTAGCAGCAAATCCGCTATCACCTGGCTCAGCCCACCCTACAAAAAGACATCCTAACGAATCAATGGAAAATACCATAAGACCAAAATCTTCTAAGGCATTTACAGAAAGGCTATCTATAGCAATGTTACTCCAAGGTCTGTAAAAATATATTCCCCTGGGTTGATTAAGAATAAACCACTTTTGGTAATTATCCCAAGTATAACTATTGGGATAATGAATATTTTCTGTGAATAATTGTTCATCACCAGTTGCAAGATTAACCCTGTAAATATCTATAGTTTCCTCGTATATAGTACTGTCATAAATACCAGTTTTATCATAAAAATAATATGGCTGTGCATTTATTTTTGTTGTTGGTAGTACTGTCAGAATTAAAAGAGTTAATATCAAATAAATATTTGTTTTCATTTTTTTCTCCTGTGCTTTTAGTCCCAATCTGAAGGGTAATTCCCAATTTTAATATCCCACGCTTTATCGCCTCTATCATTCTTTGGATACGACGGTGATTTAACCCATTTGCCACTATACAAATCATTTGGGTCTTGAATTTCCCATCTCCAATAAACTCCCGAAACATATCTTTGAAACATTTCCTTAAGTAATTGTTCATTACTAAAATTAGTTGCGTTTGTATAGGGCTCTCCCTCTGGATACCATTCGTAATGTCCGTTTAATGGATCGTTGTATTCTCTACTACGTTTCCCTGTTGAAGGATTAATATACCAGTACCATGTTTTCCCCTCTCTTACACGTTTTGGGTAATCTTCTGCTTTAGAGAGTTTATCTTCGAATATTATTATGCCCGAATTTATATTCTCTTTCCAGTCCCAAATTTCATCAATTGTTGGTGTTAATCGACGCACTTGACAAATGCCCCAATCTATTTCTGGGGGATTACCCGTATTCATCTGCACATATCCGTCATTCCTAAATTGCTTAAATCCATTTTCATAATAAATATTAATATTCATTAATGCTGCTTTATCAGGATCTTGGAACTGGCTAGTAACATAGGTCCTGACTGTCTCTTTTGGCAAAGGATTATCTCCTAAAATATCTGTATCAAGTTTAAAATCTTTTCTTACACCTTTATATTCAATTCTTAATGTTAATTCGTCCCCACCGCAGATGAAGCCCGGATTCGGATGATCCCAATCAATATCAAAATTAACTGTTGGTAAATCTTCTGTCGTTATTTGTATTAGTTTAGTTACACCGGCACCATATACTGGTTCACCAGTTTGCTGAGTGTTTTTCCATTCTAAGAATAAATAATACCTAAGAAAACCACCCTGTGTATCATTGGATATTTCAAGCTGAACTGGAAACTCAGGCATAGCTGGTTCATTGCCATTTATCTTTAATTTTGGTTCCCCATTTGCATAAGATAATAACTTAATTGTTGGACCAACCGGAAATGATTTATCTAAAAATGAACTTGAATTAAAATTACCGGTAAAACATTGATAGTTATCAAGGTTTTCCGGAATGAATTCATTTTTAAGTTTATCATTTTCAACCAATCCAACTCTCAAAAGTACTGTTCCGCTTGTATCGCCATCAAGACTATCGGCAACTACAAAATAAATTGGCTGGTGTACATTATTGAAATAAGCCCCCGTTTCTGTACCAACTAAAATATCTCCATAAACACAACCATATAACTTGGCAATTTCAAAGGTTTGAGTAGAGTCAAATTCTACCAACGTTCCGTCAGGCATTCTCTTCTTTATTATTATTTGTGTTGTATCTCCTGCTGATATTTCAGAAGGTTCTATAGCAACATCCACGCTATCCCAGGTAATTACAATTTGTTCATCTGAGAAAGACCAAGCAACAGCAAGTCCATATGGAAAACAGGGACAATCTAACTGTTCAGCATTTTGTGATAGTTCATTATTCCCCATTTTATCTTGCCAACAATTATAGTACTCAATGTCAAAATCAATAGTTATAAATAAGGTATCAGTTGTTAAGGTATCAGGGGCAGTGAATAAATATGTACCGATACCAATTTTAGATAATTCACCACATTGTGGTTCAATCGAGAAAGATTCTTGCAGAAGCCACTCAGGTGGAAGCCAGTTATAATGACCAATTTGAATTGTTTCCCCGGGTGATATTGATCTTGTTATTAAATCAACTTCCGTTGCACAAGCTTGTAGTTCACATTCTCCAAGAATCCAGGTATGGCAAGAATCGTTTCTTACTTCATTTGGTTTTTTCGCCAAAGCAGGGATTATTTCCACTCGTTCATTTATTATTACTTGCGGAATTATATTACTTACAACTAAAAAAATTAAAAAGATAGTCAGCGTAGCAGAATTAGCGAGAAAGGTTTTATTCGGTAGGATTTGTTTCTTCATTTTTACCTCTGCGGTAACTCCCTGTTAGTTAGAGAAAAAATTTATTTTTCCTTTCAAAATATATCAGGGGGAAGGATACATAATCAAGTTTATATGCTTGTCAGCAAGTATTTAGAAATGTAAAGTAAGGTAAAATTTTTTATCGTCGAAGTATCCGGACAAACTCTAAAGAAGATTCCTAATTCAAAGCATTTCAAATCAAACTTCCATTATTTCTTTCTCTTTTTTTTACTTCACAATCAACATCTTCTTGACTGAAACATAATCACCTGACTGTAACCTGTAAACATACATTCCACTTGCGATATTTATCGCGTTAAATTTTATTTCTTTGAATCCTGCTTCCTGTTCTTCATTTATGAGTGTTGCTACTTCACTTCCTAAAATATCATAAATCTTTAATGTCACTTTTGCATCTGTTGGAAGCTGATATTGTATTGTTGTTGTTGGGTTAAATGGATTTGGAAAATTCTGTTCAAGCTTGAATTCTTTTGGACCTGTATAACTGAAGATGAATTGCTTTGTCATCATTATTCCGTCAGAACCTGTTATCATAAATTCAATTGTATCTCTTCTATTAATCTGTGCATTCCTGTTGATATCAAATGTGAAAGTTGCCTCAGCCTCTGCCTTCGTCTCCAACATCTCAATCGTTGCTTCATCTTTGCTGAAGTTAAGTGATGTTGATTGCTTTGTGAGAATGACGTTTACATTTGTCGCCTGATTTGTTTCTGAAACATTCGCTACTGTTATTGTTAGCTCATTTCCTTTTATACCAGGTGTTACTTCGTAGACTGTTTGTGCAAAACTTTCGTTGAGTAAGATTAAGATTATAAGTACGAGTAAGATTGAAATATTTTTCATTGTAAATTCTTAATTGTTAATTATACATTATCAATTATACTTTAGTTATGGACACGGTGTTGAGCTGCTGTTTGCGGTTACGCTTGACTGATATAATGTCCAGGTTAGGGTTTTAGAACTATAGGTTACGCTAAAGACATTTGTGTAACTGCCTGGTAAAAATATTTTTGGTTGTCCTCTGTCCGATGGAGTCGGAGTAAATCCATTTTTACTACTAACAGGAATGTAAACTCCAACATTGTTGTTATTATTATAACCGAAATATGCTGTGAATGAACCACCACCATTGTTGTGTACGCATTGAAGTGTTGGCGTTATTGATTGTGGAAGATTATCAACAACAGAAAATGTAAGAGTATCTGAGTTAGTGCCATAATTGCTTACCCATACAGGATAATTACTAACACCAGCAAGATTCTGACTTGTTAACTGAAACGTAAGCACTGTATCAGATACATAGGTTGTTGTTTTTGCATTACCGTTAAAATATACGACTGATGAATCTGTAAAGAACTCTCCTGTGGCTGTTATAGTTATAGACGAAGGTGGGATACCAAAAGGACTGGGTCTTAAATAAATTGCCGGAGTAATTGAGCTTAATACTGGTGGTTCTGGTAGAACGGAAAAATAAAGTGTATCAGATGTTCCCCACTGATCTGTTACCCAAACAGGATAATTGCCAACAATAGAAATATCTGAAGTTGATATTTCTGCTGTTAACACACTGTCTGAAACATAAGTTGTTGTTTTTGCAGTATCATTAAAATAAACAGTTGAAAGTGTATCGAAGCCGTGACCATTTACTGTTAATGTAAACGATGGCGAGTTAACTGTTGCCGAAGAAGGATTAAGTGATGTTAAATCCAATACATTAAAAATTGAATCCATCTTTAATGTATAAATTTGTCTTGTTGGTTCTTCTATATCTATTGCATAGTAAATGTTGTTGGGGTAGTTATCGAAGGTGTAAACCTTGCCTCCCGAAGGAAGATCAATCGTTTTTAATAAATCACTCGTAATAAAATCAAAAATATAAAATGTCCCCGTTCGTGTTACTCTGTTTGAGCCATATATTTCTTCAGGTAAAACTAAATATTCACCCTCTCCGGTAAAATATGGGGTTGTATATCCCTGATAGAATACATAAGCTGAACTAGCACTATCATTATCAAAATCATATAATCTATAATAACTATCATAAGTTTGATTTCGATAGAATGATTCTACAACTGCTTTTCCCTTCCTGCCTCTGTGAAGTAGATAACCATCTGCATTAGGGTAACCAAATTCGTATAATCTTCTAGTTTGAATAAGTTGATTTGATGAAGTAGAAAAATAATGTACAAAATCTTTATCGTTTACAGAGGGGGGATATGTTGTATCTGCGACATTAAAATATAAAATATCTTCACCTGAAGAGAGAAAAGCTTCTTGATTTCCTAATGGCTGGTTATAACTATAAGGCAAAGAAAATAATGAATCAACTATTCCGGTAGAAACATCAATTGAATATAATTGTTCAATTTCATAATAACTTCCTTCAAAGCGATATATTTTATTATTAATTTCTGAAAAGAGAATACCTCCTCCAAAACAACCATACTCATCTGGTACATCTATATAATCGGATGAATCTGAAATTGAATAAATTTTACTATAGCAGTACTTATTTTCTATTACGATCCAATCATTTGCAGGTAGAAGACTATAATTATAAAATGTCTCACTTAGGTTTATAAAAGGTGTAATTGAACCATTATTTAAATTTACTTTATCCAATCTATATGGCCCGAAACCAGTAGAGTCATTTAACCATTGAACATTAAATAAATAGGGCTGCGAATTTATATTTAATGCAAAAAAAACAGTGATCATAACAATTTTATTTTTTAGACTAAACATCTTATTTCCTTTCAATAATTTTTTCTGTTAATATTCCAAATATTTATCATAAACCCATTCACCATATTTTTTTAAACCGGGTTCACCTTCCACTCTTTCTTTCTTAAAATATTCATCCTCTTCCCAAGCTATTCCATTCCACTTATAAAAATAATGTTCTATCTTAGTTTTTCTTTCATAACCAGGGTCATTATATTTTTGAAAAGCACATTTTAATCTCATAGCTTCAGTATCATTATCAGGATGTGCATCCAAAATATCATCAGTGCCCTTCATATAGTAACCATTCATATCTGTATAACCATCCTTTACATTATGGAATTTTGTTCTACCCGCGTCAATGTTTGCTTTCCAATTCCAAAGCTGTCGTTCTTTTGCTGCCGGATTATTATCTATTTGCATAAGACCATATCCATTAGGTTCGCCGTATAAAGGCCAACCATCTCCATCATAAGGCCATTGCTGATTAGGATTTTCTTGAAATGTAAATTGTCTCAAGGATCTTGATTCTTTCCAAATTAAAGCTTTTATTTCATTTTCATTTGCAGAATCATAAATTGCCTGTGGACCAGGATTTTCACCCAATATTTTACCTGATGGGACTTCTACAAGTTCGGCAAGTATTTCTCCGGATTGATAGTCTTTTGCCTTTAGAGTTATGAATACTTCGCCACCTGTGAATATTTCGTCATTTTCATCATACCAGTTGTTATCTTCGCCAGAGCAACCATACAAATAATTTAGTGGATCATATTTATTTTTATCTTGCTGAAGTGATTTGAAATAAAAATATCCACTATCTTTTTCGAACGGTACAGCCCAAGTAGTTAAGTGTATTAAATCAGAATACGATAATCCGTTAAACTCACTTTTGCTAATTCGTTCACATATTGGAGGTCCATAATCAGATTCACGTCGTTGGTAAGTCATTTTGATTGTAAATTTCCACTCATATTTGATAGCACCAAGATGATACTTTTTATATACTGCTGAACAATTGATGATCGGCATCTGTGGTTCGGCTAATATCCACATAGTTGACAAAGGATTAGGATAAATAATCTCCAATGGATTATCAACAAATTCTGTAACATCATCGTAACTATTAGACTGCCATCCAATAAAACAATCGCTTTCAGCAATATCCGATTGTTGATTGTTTTTGTTTTCAGGTTTATTTGTTTGTTCAACCAAACCAACTCTTAACAGCACAACACCGGTAGTGTCAGCAGAAGTATCAGCAATAAAATATATCGGTTGAGTTACATTATAAACATAAGATCCAGAGTCGCTGCTAGTTTGTATTTTTCCCAATATGCAGCCATCAAGCATTCCAACTTCATATGTTTGTGTCGAGTCAAAATCCGTTAACGTGCCATCCGGCAATCTCTTTTTTATTACAACCTGTGCAGTATCACCAGGGTAAATAGTGTCGGGCATCACCTTAACATCAAGACTATCCCACGCTATCATAATAGAGTCAATTCCATACTTACGGAAAACTTGCGTCCAAGTCCATATCGGGCATCCACATTGATAGTCTTCTAATGTACTATTGGTTTTAATACTGTCAGGTTTCAATTCTCCATAAGCACAACCCCAATGGAATTGTTCATAATAAATTCTAACTATTAGTGCAGTATCTCCCGGAGTTGAAGAAGGAGCAAAATATTTATATTCGCTGGTATCATTCCAAACTAAGGTTCCTATATTTGGTTCCAATATTATGTTTCTTTCCAATTTATGATGAAGTTCTTCATTGTAATCAAGTGTCATAATTGTAGTCTCACCGGGTTCTATTGCTGAAGGTGTAAAGGTTAAATCAACCTCTGTTGAATCATAAGTATTGAAGTAACACGTATCAATTCACCAGCCATCTCCTTCAGTTGTTGCTCTGACATCTAAAGTTGGTTTGATAGGATTTATTTCCACTCGTTCATTTATTATTACTTGCGAAAAAATATTTATCACAAATAAAAAAATCAAAATGACAGTCTGCATAGAAAAATTAACGAGAAAGGTTTTATTCGGCAGGTTTTGTTTTTTCATTTTTACCTCTATGGTAACTCCCTGTTTGTTAGAGAAAAAATTTATTTTTCCTGTCAAAATATATCAGGGGGAAGGGTACAAATCAAAAGGTTTTAAAAATGTTTTCTTGTATTCAACCATCGTGTAAAATCATTTTTTCTATAAAAAACTAATTGTTGGAGTTTACTTGTCACTTCGGCTTAATCATATTTTCAGGCTTAAGTAAATCATCAAGCTCAGCTTTCGATAAAAGGTTTTTCTCCAGCACTAAATCATAAACTCCTTTATTTTTATCAAGAGCTTCTTTCGCTAATTGTGTTGATGTTTCATAACCGAGTACAGGATTGAGAGCAGTTACAAGTCCGATACTATTTTCAACAAGTGATCTGCATCTGTCTTCGTTTACAGTTATTCCGTCAACACACTTTTGTTTAAGAGTCATCATTCCGTTCTTCAGCATTTCAATTGATTCAAAAAGACTTTCAACTATAATCGGTTCAAATACATTCAACTGAAGCTGCCCGGCTTCTGCAGCAAGCGTAACGGTTAAATCATTTCCAATTACTTTAAAGGCAATCTGGTTTACAACTTCAGGAATAACCGGATTTATTTTCCCCGGCATTATTGATGAACCTGGCTGCATTGGTGGAAGATTGATTTCATTAATTCCGGTTCTTGGTCCCGAAGAAAGCAGCCGAAGATCATTACAAATTTTTGACAACTTTACTGCAAGTCTTTTCACCGCAGAAGAATACATAACGAATGCACCAGTATCCTGTGTTGCTTCTACTAAATTATTAGCGAGGACAATTTCCATTTTTGTAATATCACGCAAATGAGAAACAACTTTTTTGCTGTAATCGGGATGAGAATTTATTCCGGTACCGATTGCTGTTGCACCCATATTAACTTCCAAAAAAAGTTTTACGTTTTGTTCGAGTCGTTCGACTTCTTCACCGAGAGTAACTGCGTACGCTTCAAACTCCTGTCCCATCGTCATCGGGACAGCATCCTGAAGTTGTGTTCTTCCCATTTTAATTATGTGAGAAAATTCTTTCGCCTTGTTATGAAAAGACTGAATCAATTCTTTCAGCACTTCGGTGAGTGTTCGGTTTGCGAGAATCAATGCGATCTTTACTGAGGTTGGATATGCATCGTTTGTTGACTGTGATAAATTAACGTGATTATTAGGATGGCAATATTTGTATTCACCTTTTTCATAGCCAAGAATTTCAAGTGCGCGGTTTGCAATCACTTCATTCGCATTCATATTTGTGGAGGTTCCGGCTCCTCCCTGAATCATATCAACAATAAAATGAGTATGAAGTTTTCCATTAATTATTTCTGAGCAAGCCTGAACGATTGCATCAGTAACCGGTTTGGAAAGAAGTCCAAGTTCATTGTTAGTTTTAGCAGCAGCCATTTTCACCATAGCTAAAGCCTGAATTATCACCGGATGAAAGTTCAGTGTAACTCCGCTGATCATAAAGTTTTCAATTGCACGCAGAGTTTGAACACCGTAATAAACTTCATTTGGAACTTCCCTGTCTCCGAGTAAATCGTGTTCACTTCTTGTTCTTCCTGATTGATATTGAGCTGCAAGGTTTACGGATCTTGTATTCGCCGAACTCATCCTTCTTGAAATTACACGAGCAATCTTTGAAAGAATTTCCATTGCAACATCATTGTGCTCAATCATTAATTCTTTGAACTTATCTCTTGAAAGCCGGAAGATTACTGAATTGATAGTTGCTCTTGCAGAAGTTGAATGAGGTGAATCGTCCATCAAAGCTCCTTCACCAAGAAAGTCGTATTTACCAAAAACTGAGAGTCTTTTCTCTCCGCCGTACGGAGTTGTTTTAAATAATTCAACTTCTCCCTCATAAATGATTGAAAGATTTTCCCGTGTGTTATTTTCAGTGAAAACCATTCCATTTATCGGAAAGTTTACGACTAAAATTTTATCGACAACTGTCTGAAGTTGATTGTCATCTAATCCTTTAAATAACTCAATTCTTTTTAGAAAAGATTTAATGTTTGATTTTTCCATTATTTCACCTGGTTAAAATGTGTTACTAAAAAAAAGAGAACCCTGATAGATTCTCCTTTATAGTTATTTTCAAATGTAATTTAGTTTTTATTCTTCTCCGCAATCAAATTCAACGCACTGCCAGCTTTGAACCAGCCAATCTGTGCTTCATTCATTGTTTGGTTGAGCATGATTTCATTTTTACTTCCATCAGAATGTTTGGCTATCATTTTTAGTTGCTTGCCTGGAACAAGCTGAGTTACGAACAAATCGATTTTGTCATCTTCTTTTATTTTGTCATAATCTTTCGGATCTGCAAAAGTCAGCGGAAGCATTCCCTGTTTTTTCAGATTGGTTTCGTGAATTCTCGCAAAACTTTTTACAATGATTGCTCTTCCACCAAGAAATCTTGGCTCCATTGCTGCGTGTTCACGCGAAGAACCTTCGCCATAATTTTCATCTCCAATAACAATCCAACCAATTCCCTTTGCTTTATATTCACGGGCAACTTCAGGAACTGATTTTATCTCGCCGGAAAAAATATTTTTAACTTTCCCTGTATCTCCGCTGTAAGCATTTGTAGCCCCGATGAACATATTATTTGAAATGTTATCAAGATGCCCACGAAACCTTAACCACGGACCAGCCATTGAGATGTGATCTGTTGTACATTTACCTTTTGCTTTAAGAAGAACCGGAAAATCATTAAAATCTTTTCCATCCCATTTTTCAAATGGTTTAAGTAACTGAAGTCTTTCACTTTTTGGATCAACTTTTACTTCGACTGAAGAACCATCTATTGCAGGAGGAATAAATCCACTGCTTCCTTCATCAAATCCTTTCGGAGGAAGTTCCTCTCCTGTTGGTGGATTTAGTTTAACTTTTTCTCCTTTTTCATTTACCAGTTCATCTGTAACAGGGTTAAACGAAAGACTTCCTGCAATAGCAAGTGCAGTTGTAATTTCAGGTGAAGCTACGAATGCTAGTGTTTCAGGATTACCATCGTTTCTCTTCGCAAAATTTCTGTTAAATGAAGTTACTATTGTATTCTTTTCGCCTGTTTTGATATCCATTCTTTTCCACATTCCGATGCAGGGACCACAAGCATTTGCTAGTATTAATCCACCAATATCAGTTAGTGCTTTTAGTTGGCCATCACGTTCGATTGTAGCTCTGACTTGTTCTGAACCAGGAGTAATTGTGAATTGTGATTTTGCTTTCAATCCTTTTGAAAGTGCAAGCTTTGCAATGCTGGCAGATCGATCAATATCTTCATAGCTTGAATTTGTACAGCTTCCAATTAAAGCAACAGAAATTTTATCGGGATAGTTTTCTTTTTTAACTGCTTCTTTCATTTTTGAAATTGGCCAGGCTTTATCGGGCGTGAATGGACCGTTGAGGTGAGGTTCAAGCTGGCTAAGATTAATTTCTATCACCTGATCAAAATACTTTTCTGGGTTTTCAAAAACCTCTTTGTCTGCACATAACTCATCCGAAATTCCTTCTGCAAGTACTGCCACATCAGGTCTTTTAGTAATTTTCAGATAAGCAGACATCTTTTCATCGAACGGAAAAACTGAAGTTGTAGCACCTATCTCTGCACCCATATTACAAATCGTTCCTTTGCCAGTACAGGAAATTGATGAAGTTCCTTCGCCAAAATATTCTACAATTGCACCTGTTCCACCTTTTACGGTTAAAATTCCTGCGAGATTTAGAATTACATCTTTTGCTGAAGTCCAGCCATTCAGCTTGCCGGTTAACTTTACTCCGGTGATTTTTGGCCATTTTAATTCCCACGGCATTCCAGCCATCACATCAACTGCATCAGCACCACCAACTCCAATTGCAATCATTCCGAGCCCCCCGGCATTTGGAGTATGCGAGTCAGTTCCAATCATCATTCCACCAGGAAAAGCATAATTCTCCAAAACAACCTGATGAATAATTCCTGCACCGGGTTTCCAGAAACCAATTCCGTACTTTTGCGAAATGCTCTCAAGAAAATCATATACTTCCTTGTTCTCTTCATTAGCTCTGAGTAAATCATTTTTTGCTCCAACCTGAGCCTGAATAAGATGATCACAATGAACGGTGGAAGGAACAGAAGTAGTCTTTTTTCCTGAAGACATAAATTGAAGAAGCGCCATTTGTGCTGTTGCATCCTGCATTGCAACTCTGTCAGGTGTTAAATCAACATAATCTTTTCCTCGATTAAATTGCTTTACCGGATTATCCCATAGATGTGTGTATAAGATTTTTTCAGTGTAAGTGAGTGGTCGATTCAAAACTTTTCTAATTTCGGTCAATTTTTCCCGGTAATTATTATATACGGCTTTAATCATATCGAAATTTGATGTCATTTGAAGTCCTTTACTTTAAGCAAATAAAAATTTTTCTGCTCCAAAATACAGAAAATCACCGAAATTTGTTTAATTCCGACATTCCCAGATTGTCTGCACGATATTTGACGCCGGGAGACGAACCTTAAATAAGTGCGTATTATAATTCAGAAAATAAACCGCGGGAAAAAATATAGTGGAGAAAAATCCTATACTAATCGTTGATGATGAACCTTCATATTTGGAATTAATGAAGGATTTCCTGAACCAGGAGGGTTATGCTAATGTGATTACTGAATCAAATCCATTAAATGTTTTGCCACTTCTTGACAGGACAGATATTGATCTGATTCTTCTGGATATTTTTATGCCGGAGATGAACGGACTTGAATTGCTCGAAAAGATTTACGCCGTTTATCCAGGAATTCCTGTCATAGTTATCACAGCGGTTCACGAAGTTCAGATTGCACTAAAAGCAATAAAGCTCGGTGCCTACGAATTTATTACAAAACCACCAGATACTGACAGATTGTTGTTAACTATACGAAGAGCATTAGATACAAAGCTTCTGGAGTCTGAAAGAGATTCATTAAGAAGATCGTTGTTTGAACATAAACCAAGCCGAAGAATATTTTCAGATATTATTACTGATTCACCTGTGATGCATAAAGTATTTGAACTTGTTGAAATTTTTGCACCAACAAATGAAACTGTTTTCATTGCAGGAGAAACCGGAACCGGTAAAGATATGATAGCAAGTAAAATTCATGATCTTTCTCCAAGAAGAGGCAGACCGTTTGTTGCAGTCAACCTTGCTTCAATAACACCAAGCTTATTTGAAAGTGAACTTTTTGGATACAAGAAAGGAACGTTTACCGGAGCTGTTGAAGATAAAGTCGGATATTTTGAAGCTGCTAACGGAGGTACAATTTTTCTTGATGAAGTTGGCGAACTGCCAATTGCTCTTCAAGGTAAACTGCTGCGCACAATTCAATACAATGAAATTTACCGGATTGGTGATGCAAAACCAGTTCAACTGGATATTAGGATTATCTCAGCTACCAACAAAGACCTTCTTCAGGCAGTTAACAATAAAGAGTTTAGAGCAGATTTGTATTATCGTCTCAATCGCGGATTTATTTTTATGCCTCCTCTTAATAAAAGAGGTGATGATGTTGTTCTACTTGCAGAACATTTTCTTGAAGTAGGAAACCGGACTTACAGCAAAAACATACAGGGATTTTCTGAAAGTGTTATGGAAGCATTGAAAAGCTATACGTTCCCGGGTAATGTAAGAGAATTAGAAAATATTATACTAAACTCTGTTGCAAAAACATTTGGTGAAACGCATATAAATTCGATCGATCTTCCAAAAGAATATCTCAGACCAATTGACAATGGGAATAATCACAAACCAAAATTAACCACACTCAACCTCGCTGCTGAGGAACATATTTTAAATATTATGAAAACGGTTGGGAATAGCGTTCAAAGAGCTGCACCGCTTCTTGGAGTTAGCGAAAGAACCTTACAAAGAAGATTGAAAGCAATTAGGGAAAGAAGAAACTGAGATTGAATAATTTCTGCAATAAACTATTTATCTTAATTTTTTTAAGATAATTACTTATTTGAGAAGTTATTTAAATTTTATTTGAGTTAAGTCAAAGTTTGAATACGACTTAACGAAATTATTGACGACAGTATTGCCGTTAAATTTGCATCTAACTTTTAAAACACTTCCAAATAATTCCAAAAATCAATTTTTTCATATTAGCACGCCAATTGCAACTTTTAAATTAATTTGGGTTACTATCAATTTCCCAGAGCTTAAAGATTAAATGAATCAATTTCTATCACAAATTTTAAAAGTAATCGATTCATTTAGTAGTTAAGTAAAAATTAAAACTTGTTTTAAATAAGATACGTATATGATCTACTATTTTTTGGAAAGTTTTATTCTTGTTTCCGAAGTAATATTTGGTTCAGAATCGTATCAAAATAAAATTTCTTAAATTTATTAAAATGTGGGAGAGAACTATGATACAATTAAAGCCAAATAAAAATGGGACTGCTGATGTTAATGAGTTTTCAGGATTTGTTTCAACAAAGCATAATGGAGTAACCAATCTTACAAAAATTGTTCTTGCAATCTCTGTACTACTAGCAGTACTAATGTTCGTATCAAAATAATTAATCAATTGCTGAATAATTTTTTGAGTTGAACCAAAATTGTTTGAATTAAATACGCTAACTAATTAATGCTACTCTTAATTCTCGGCAATAATTCTGTGAACGTTAATTATGTCACAATTACTTTAATTCTGATAAAATCATGGAATTATTACTAATACTAAGAAGGTAAAATATGCTGATATATAAACTTTTTCTGTGGTATTACTTCCAATTCTGTCGCCTGCGACATGAATGACATTTTTAGATTCTAAAAATTTCGAGAAAACATAATAAAAAATTAAAAATCTGGTTCTTCAGCACAAAACAGAAAATTGCACAATAGTTGCATAAGATACACTAATAATAATTTTTAATTTAAGGAAATCGATTTTATGACCACTGCCCAAACACTGCTTTCGATCGGAGCAATTATGCTTTTAACATTCTTAATCTTAAGATTTAATAGTATCCAAATAACTTCATCAGAAGCTGCATATAATGCAAAGTTCGGAATTGTTGCTAACTCATTAGCTAATTCATTGATTGAGGAAGCAAAAGATAAGGTGTTTGATGAGGTAGTACTTGATACAAACAAAGTTATACTTTCGGCTTCAGATTTTTCACCGACTGCAAATACAAATATGGGAAAAGAAATTGGTGAAGTTTATCCGAACTTTGATGATTTTGATGACTATAACAATTTATTTGTTCTCGACACACTTTCTTTAACTAATCCAACAACAGGAAGAGCAACTCCTTTTGAAATACGATCAACTGTAAACTATGTTTCTGACACAGCACCTGATGTAAAATCAGGGAGTAAAACATATCATAAAAAATTAACTGTAGCAGTTTATAGTAGTGCAATGATTGATACAGTTAAGATTACTACTGTATTTAGTTTCTGGACATTATTAGAATAATTTAAGTATGAGGATTAACTAATGGGATTTTCAGTAATATTTGATATTCTTACCGCCACGATCATTGGTGGAATTATTCTTATGAATCTTCTCAATCTTAATGAGAATGTTTATCAAACCGAAGTAACTTCTATGATGGATGTCAACTTACAAGTGGAAGTCATTAATACAGCAAACGTAATTGAAAATGACTTTAATAAGATCGGTTATTGTGCGAACCCCGCAAATATAAATGATCTTCCAAAAGTTACATTAGGTGATTCATCTTCAATCAAGATCGTATTTGACGCTGATAAAAATGGCTTTTATGATACTGTTTACTATTATGTAAGTGATACAACTCTTCTCAATAATACACCCAATCCAAGAGATAAAGTACTTTACAGAAGATTAAATGGGAACACACCATATATGGTAAGCAATAGAATCACAGATTTTAGATTACAATATCTTGATGCTTTATATAATGTTCTGCCAACACCTGTTGCTTCTCCAGGATTAGCTACATATATAAAAATTGCAATTAAAGTAGAAGATCCTTTTGCTATTGAAAATGAATACAACGAAGCATATTGGCGTAGATTAACCGTTACTGCAAAAAATTTAAAAAGAAATTAGGAGATTTAAAATGGGCGGAAAAGTTTCACTTCTTCTTGTAATGTTATTCAGCGGAATAATGGCATTATTTAGTGGAAAAATAGTCAATAGAAACGTAGAAATGACGGAAAACTTTGTTGACTATTACAGCGTTACTAGAGCATCAAACATTGCCATTAGCGCAGCTAATATTGCCATCAATAAACTATATTTAAATAGAAAATGGATGGATGGTATCAGTAACCGTGCATTTGCTGATGGAGTTATGAATGTAGATATCGACACAATTGGCTGGGACAACCGAAAAATTGTTGCAACCGGAGAATATAGAGGAATTACCAAAACTGTTGAAATACTACTGGAACCTGAAAATTTTGCACTCTTCGGAAATTTTTATAATGTTTTTGGAAGTGTTTGGGCTGCAACTGGTGATACATTCTCTGGCAGATTTCATGCAAACGATTGGATCAATTGTTATGGTGATCCTGTATTTCTAGGACCTGCAACAACTTCCAAAGGTGTAAAATTGTATGATAACAAATCGCACCCGGAATTTTTTGGTGGGACGAAAGTTACCGATCCGATACCATTGGAGTTTGATACTTCTTCAATTAGGATTGCAGCATACAGTAATGGAAGAATTTTTAGAGACACAACAAATGCTGGGAAAGTCACAACAGTGGATTTGACATTTTTGGCAAATGGAAATGTTACTTACAAACTAAAAATCGGTAGTGGCAGCTACACTTCACCAATAACCGTTCCTTTAACCTCTCTGGCTCCTAATGGTGTTATTTATGTTGAGAAAGGAAATATTAACGTTCAAGGAACGTTAGATGGAAGGACAACCATTGTTGCTTCTCAAAAAGGAAGCTCGAGTGCTGGCCAAGTATTTATAACAAATAGTATTAATTACGCAAGTAATCCCTTAACTAATCCTTCAAGTAACGATATGATGGGTATTGTTGCGGAAAATAAAGTAGTTGTAACCTATGATCCTGCCCGCGGCGATATTAATATTTGTTCTTCTATCTTTTCTAAGAAAGACGGTTTAGTTATTGAGAGATATGGCGAATATCCAACAGCTTACAAAATGAACCTCCTTGGTGGAATAATTGGACAGAAAGTTCAACCCACTGCGAACTACAAACTCATTAATGGTAAATATGTGCCTATTAACGGATATAGTTATGTTCATAAATATGATGATAGAATGCTAAAAGTAAGACCACCATTTTTTCCATCCACCAAATATTTTCGTGTAATTAGCTGGTACGAAGAATAATCTTACCTTTCTCTCAATTTTTAAACAAGAGTAATGTCGATGGCATTACTCTTCTTTTATTTAAATCTGTTTAACATTTATATTTTTATCATAATCTCTTTAGAATAAAATTATCTCGTGAACCAGCGTTAATTTTGTCCGACACCGGCACCAAACAGAACTATTTATCCCATTTTCTCACCTTTTTATCGGAAAATTCTTCTGAATCTACTGACGATTTTGTCGCTTGCACAATCAATTGTTAAATAATGCAAATCGTTAGGTGGCCTGAAAATTGTCAATTGCGTAGTAATTCTTTTAAAACAGAATTAAAATTTTGATCATAGTATTCTTAATAATTATTCGAGAGGCATAAAAGCAATGGAATCAATAGAACGCAAAGTTGAAAATTACGCAATAGTATTTAATGTAAACTTATTGAGAGCTACTCTCATTGAGGCGACTGAATTTAAAGATTTACTGGAAGAAACAATTGCAGACTCAGACAAAGATATTATCGTCAATCTGAGTGCATGTGAACATCTTGATTCAACTTTTCTTGGTGTTCTTGTGAGCAGTTATAAGCGTTTAAAAAGCCAGAATAGAACTCTTGTAATAATTGAGCCAATCGAACAATCAAGTATTTTCCTGACTCTAAACTCAATTGGAAAAATATTTCCTCTCTATACAAGTGTAAAAGTTGCATTAGAAGATATTGAGAATAAAAAACTTCTTGAGAACGAACTTCATGAGATTGATGCAAAGCAGACACGAAAATCTGAAAGACAATTAAGTTCTAACAATGTAACTTCAACTCATCCTTTAGTAGATTCTCCGTTAGTTCAAATGCAGGAACCGATCCAGGATTTAGAACCAGAAATTACTGAGGAACTTTTTGAAAAAAGTGCTCCGGAGAAATTGAGTTTTTCATCTGTAGTGGCTCAAACTGAAAATGCAAATAAGTTCGAAATGGAAAATAGTAGTGAGGATACTCCACGAATAGAATCAGCAGAACCAATGTTTGAAAACAGAAATTTAGAATACGAGATTGATGCTGTGAAAGAAGATATTTTTGTTTCTGTTCCCCAAGAAGTTATCAAACCAGATATGCGTTTTCATTCCGGTAAAGTAGAGTGGGAATTTGGTTTCAGTTCTTAATCATAGATGAACAATAAATCGCCTAAAGTGAAAAATCCTCGTTCCTGATCAGTAATAAAATTGCAGATTGAGGGATAATGAGAAATTTTTCTTTGTCGAATTCAATTTCAACAGCTTCTTTTCTTAAAAAAATAGCCAGATCACCTTCACGTGCCTGAAGTGGAATATATTTCACTTTATTTACTGATTCCTTCCATGGTTCATCATCAATCTCAGTGGATGTTGCATAACCCGGACCGACTTTCATAACGTAACCGCTTTGAACACGTTCCTTTTCAGTTACACCTGATGGTAAATACAAACCGCTGGATGTTCTAGAAGATTCTTCCTGAGGTCTGATAAGAACTCTATCCCCTACAACAACAAACCGATCAATATTTCTCAATTTCAATTCCATTAATAATTGTAAATTTTTCTCACTGAAATATATCAAAAGTAAAAGTTAATCTTCTGAAGGCAGAAATTCTTTTTCCACATCGGATTCTTTATTCATAAATTTGAACAGCTAATTGAACAAAATGATTTATGTCTGATTACAATTCAAATTTTTGGGATGAGAGATTCTCTGTAGAAGGATATGTTTACGGCACTGAACCGAATAAATTCTTTAAAGAACAGTTGATGAAAATTAATCCGGTTGGCAGGCTACTCTTGCCTGCAGAGGGTGAAGGAAGGAATGCAGTTTTTGCAGCAAAGCTCGGCTGGAATGTAGATGCATTTGATCAGAGTAAAGTCGCAAGACAAAAAGCAATAAATCTTTCAAACGGAAACAAAGTTAAAATCAATTATTTTATTACGCAATTGGAAGATTTTATTCCTCAAAAAAATTATTATGATTGCGCTGCAATTATTTTCGTTCACGTACCATCTGAATCAAGATCAATATTCTATAAAAAAATTATTGAGTCATTAAAACCGAAAGGTAAGATTATCATTGAATTATTTTCAAAGAATCAATTAGGTAAAAATTCAGGAGGACCACAGGATACAAATATGCTTGCTTCTGTTGAAGACATTAGAAATGATTTTAATGAAATAAAAATAGAACTTCTTACGGAGGAAAATATTTATCTCGAAGAAGGTGAAAAACATTCGGGTGAGGCCAGCGTAATCAGACTTGTCGGTAAAAAAATATAATGTGATGATGAAGAAAGTTTTATTTATTACATATTATTGGCCACCATCCGGTAAAGCATCACTTCACTGGCCATTAAAAATTATTAAGCACCTCCCTTCTTTTGGTTGGATGCCCTCCGTTCTAACAGTGGATGAGGATACTTTTACACAGAAAGATGATACCTTCAAAAATGAAATCCCCGCTGAAGTAACGATTATCCGGGCGAAATCTGTTGAACCTTTTAATATTTACAAAAAATTTATTGGTAAATCCAGCAATGATCAACTAATTGCCTCTGAGACTATTTCAAAAAAAAACAAAAGCTTTTCACACAGTCTGTCTATTTGGATAAGGATGAATTTATTCATTCCGGATTCAAGAGTTGGTTGGTATTTTCCAGCAGTTAAAGCCGGTAAAACTTTTTTGAATAATGAAAAAGTTGATGCAATCGTTTCAATCGGACCGCCACACACATCACATCTTGTCGGTAAAAAGCTTTC
>WBZY01000382.1_pt1 | contig 33892 bp, 25 predicted proteins | sample 5204191 | NCBI WGS metagenome assembly WBZY01 (sample SAMN12344363, study PRJNA552823) | activated sludge metagenome | biome: Activated sludge suspended growth; feature: Anammox Sidestream; material: Wastewater; isolation source: activated sludge from anammox sidestream of wastewater treatment...
CCAGTCTCTGCATTGATCGGATCTCAAAGTGGCTTTTCATAGGTCAAATAACTCCTCTCTCAAATTCAAACTGAACAACGGCAAGTGTTAACTCCAAAAAATCTTCTCCAATTCGCCCTGCGACCTGCCGTCAAACGCTGGCCGAACAAAAAAATTGCTTTCGCTAATAATTGTCATCTCTGACGGGAGGGAAAATCCGCCCCGGCCCGACACAATGTCGGGAAAATCAATAAGTCTTTCTATTTCAAGGCGTTGAACCCAAATCCTCACGTAATTCTCAAAGATGGGAACTACCGGAGAAGTGTTTCGGGCTGCCTTGAATAGACGAACCGTTTTCCTTTGTTTGCACAATACATTGAATCACGAATCCATTCCAGAAAATGTACGATTCTTACATTTGGCGCGGGGTACGGCTTTCGGCGCGAGGGGGAGAAGGGGCTGAGTCGGCAGGAAACCAAAAAAAGGCTGCCGCTTGCGACAACCTTTTTTCGACGAACAATTCGTACAGTGGGCCTTGGCGGCCCCTGCTATCTTTTACCGGATCTGAAGATGGTCGTGGGCACCTTACCCGGCTTGAAAGGCTGACCCGTGAATGATAGCCCCGAGACACTGTCGCTCAGATTAAGCACGACCGGTTCAGTCGGGAAGCGGTATAGCTTGTGCTTGACCGTGACGAGATAGAGTTCCCCAACGACAAGATCCTCGATACGGAAAATACCCATGGCGTTTGTCCGGGTAGTACGCGTCTCGCCGGTCGAAGCTTTTACGACTGTGACCAATGCGTTAGCGATTCCCGTACCGTTTGCCATCGCGGCTCGTCCATCGATCGCTACATTAGCGGACGTTGGCCCAAGCGGAGCACTTGTCGGGTTGATCGTCCCTCCGTTTTGCGTTTGCGGAACGCTTCCGCTTGGCGGGGCGGGAACACCAAATATGTTCGTATTGGTCGCATCGATCGCGTCCGACTTGGTCGTACCGGTTGGCGGCAGCGTTTGGCTCCTCGCGGTAGTTTGATTGAACACCACATAGCCGCCCGGGTTTTCGATCAAGACATTGGCGTTGATAATGGTCTGGACCTTGATCTGAATTCGTCCGCCAACAGGAAGGAAAGCGTTGGCGGCAAGCATATCCGCAGTAGCGTCATCACCTGCCCCGTCAAATGCGGGGTTGCGGGTTGCGATAGCACCACCCGTGGTTTGCGTAACGATATTCGAACCCGCAACAAGTGTCAGATATTGCGAGTTTGTCCCGAACTCACCAACAATGTCGCGTACCTGGAAATCGTACTGATCGGCGACCGTATTGTTGACATAATCGATCGTCCATTCAAGTGTATCGCCCGGAGCGATCGGCGGGCCGCCCTGGCGAAAATTGATACGCCGAACCGACTTATAGCCAATAATGTCTTCAAGAGGATTCTGATGACAGATCGCATTCGCAGGGACAAACACAGCATTGAGCTGCATTCGTTGTCCGTTGATCATTGCGAGGGCCGAATCAGTCTCAACCTCGTCCAACCGAGCGTAATCATGTCCGCCAAATTCAAACACGACGCCACCGACGGCCGCCGAGCCATTAATCTGCGAAACCGTTGCGACAAACACGTTCGAGTTGCCGCCGCTGTTGCGGACGGCGATCCGGTTGCCGTTAACTGCCCCACCGCCAGCTGCGTATGCATACTCCGTAACCGCACCGTCCTGATCGGCAAGCAGGCCAAGAAACTGGTTGAACGGCATATCACCTTCTGGAAAGATGAAGGCATTGCTGTTGATCTCGCTTGCAGGGGCGTTGCTTGTGAAAACGGAGTATCCCGGCGCCGTCGTCTGGAAATGCCCGCTCGCGTGATTCTCGAACGTTGCGACGGAGGCGCACTGAAGAATCAGGTTGCCGCCGGATTCAGCGAACGTCCGGAACGAACCGACATAGCTGCCGTCCGTCTGATGGCCCTGGGTCGCCAGCGTATAGCAGGCCCCAGGTTGGTTGATGTCGTCAATACCGGTCACGTAGTCTGGTATTCCCGCCCGGTCAAACAGGCTTTGATAAACGCCCGAACCAAAATTTCCACCATCGGGACCGATAGCGATCTTCGGAATATGGGTCAGCGTGTAACGCACGTCTGCGGAGGTGTCGGCATTGGTGCGATACACCGTGACTGGCGTGCCGCCGCTGTTGAACGAGTTTATCAACGCGCGAACCGGTGGAGTATCATAGTCGCGGGTGATAACAAAAGGCCCACCAGCAAAGCTCAGATCAGCCGGGCCGGCGACGCCTTCGGTGCCGACGAGCCGGGTGACATTTGCGGAGAAATCAACGTCGTCCTTTGATTTGCCCGGTTTGATCACCCATTTCACCGGAATGCCACTTTGCAACATAAGGTTGGCAAGGCCGTAGGCACGAAGGTTAAATGTTGTGCCGGCGGCGTTTCCCTGATTCACATTGTCCATGGGGATAACCAGGGCACCAGCCAGAATGTTCTCTGGCGGCGGTACTGGATTCGGCGGCGCCTGTGCGGGAACGGCCGAAGCTCCAAGTGCACAGAGGATCGTGAAAACAAGTATACGAATAATAACGTCCTTAACGTGTCCAAAGTCCATGTGGGTCTTCATAGAATGCTCCTGTCAAAAATTCAAGCGAAGAACGGCACTTTTTCTGCTCCCATGAGGAGTGTCGTCGAATTCCAAGCCATTTCTGCCGTGAAGCGGCCTGAAATGCAGGCTGACACAGGACAATTCCCCCCATGGCAGCTAAGAGCGCATAGTTCACGATCAAAGGAACGTATCCTTTGGCCGCTACATAAACATTTTGCTTAACCAGAGTTCTACCACAGATTTGCACCAAATGTAAACCTTTTTCTAGCGTCCCGGCAGCATCAGCGTTGGCACTCCCGGGGCACGAGTGGGCGAAAACTTCCACAGCTAGGATTTACGGTGGGTGAAGTATCCAACATATTGTGGCTCTCTGAATGTATTCCAGATGACAAAAATCTTTGAAAGGACAAAAAAAAACAGCCCGCTCGCAGCAAAGCGAACGGGCTGTTTCGGTGTCGGGCCTGCGAGGAGGTGCCCGATCTTGGGTCAATTCGGCGTTCCGATGAACGTCATCGAAGTGAGGTTGTCATTCAGCGTGAACGAATATGGGCTGTTCGGGAATGTGTAACGCTTGTTCTGAACGCGCATTACATAGAATTCGCCGACCTCAACATCACTGAAGACAAAATATCCGAATACGTTCGTCATAGCCACACGCGTTTCGCCGGTCGATCCATTCTGGAGGGCGACACGGATACGTTTGAGTCCGCGGCCGCTGTCATCAACAATTCGCCCGCTGACAACAGCATCAGCCGCTGTTGTGCCGTTCGGGGCCGTGAAAAGGACCAGGTTAGGCGAACCGTCGGTATTATTCATCGTGCCGCTCGTAGCGTCACCCATGATCCCCGAAGCAACCTCGCCGGGCGATGAACCCGGATGTTCTTCCAGGTAAAGTGCCGCGGCACCGGCGACATGCGGCGAAGCCATTGAAGTGCCACTGGCCGTGAAGCTTGCATAGTCGTTCCAGGCCCACGCGGACAGGATGTTGACCCCTGGAGCGAATACGTCTACACAGGAACCAAAGTTCGAGAACGACGCTTTCACATCGGACTGGTCGGACGCCCCGACAGTTATCGCACTTCCGAGACGCGCGGGCGAAACGTTGCAGGCGTCACCAGCGGAATTTCCCGCAGCCACGACATAGGTGACCCCGGAATCGATCGATCCCTGGACCGCAAAATCCATCAATGGCGACGCGGCCGAGCCCATGCTCATATTCGCGATCGCTGGTGAAAGGTGATTTGCTGTGACCCAATCGATTCCCTCCACGGCGGAAGCGACAGTTCCGACGCCGTTACATCCAAGCACGCGGACGCCGTGGATCCGCACATTCTTCGCAACGCCATAGTTCGCACCGCCGATCGTTGCCGCAACGTGGGTGCCGTGGCCGTGACAGTCGATGCCGTTCTGGCCATCATACATCGAGTCGTAATCCGCTGTGGCCCGTCCAGCAAACTCCACGTGGGTGGGGCGGACGCCCGTATCTATTACGTACACATGTACACCGTTACCGGTCCGGGTATAGCTGTAGGTGTTGTTGAGTGGAACCGTCCGCTGATCGACGCGGTCAAGGCCCCAGGGGGCGTCGAGTTGGGTGTTGTCGATCGTAACATACGAATCCTGCTCTACGAACAGAACACTTGGATCTTCGCTTAAGGCCTCCGCCGCCTGTGGCGTCATCTCAGCCGAGAATCCCTTGAGGGCGTGACTAAAGACCTTGTCAACCGAACCGCCGTATCGTGCGGCAAGCGTTCCGGCTGACTTTTCGGAGGTCCCGTTCTCTGCTTTGAGAGCTGTCGGGTCAAGCACTACTACGTATCGGTTCGGAATCGCTTGAGGAGACTTTCTAAGTTTGGACTTGTGTCCCTGTGTTGTGGAAGGAGTGAGGAAGGCAGCGGCTACTCCGACAGCTAGGGCTGTCAAAAGGATCCATGTTTTTTTCATTTGTACTCCGGCAGAACTGGTGAAGAAATTGCTAAGTGTGCCCGGGGTTTGTGGAATGGAGCGACTCGTGAGGTCGAACAGAATCAAAAGTACAACATTCAAAAACAATCGTCAATAGTTTTTGTCATTATGGTCGAAATTTTCTTGTTGTTCGGTCAAACTGACCGTTTTATAGGCCGTAATTCGATTTTTGGGCGAGTTCGAGTAGAATTGTTGGAGTGGTTCGACACACGATGGGATCTGGTACCGGAGGGAAGATGGAAGCGATTTTGAAGACGTTCATTGGGAAAAGGATAGATGTCAACTGTGGTTCGAATGTCGCGTTTCGCGGCGATGTCGTTAGCGTTGATGGCGGTGTCCTCAAACTTGTTAACGAGGACGGCCAAGAGGTTCTGATCGCGATCGATAAGGTTGCGGCGGTCAGTGAGTGCCGGGATTTTGCTTCCCGTCCCGGCTTTATCGTTTAGCCGGGTGACTGTTCCCCTATACGCTTTTGTTCAAGCTTCGAGGGTAATATCAAGGAAAACCGGGTTGGGCCTTCGTCCGATCGGTCGGATATTGAAGATCGGTGTAGTGAAAAAAGGCCGCCTTTTCAGACAGCCTCTTTTTTTTCATGATCGATCTTTCTTATTCCCTTACGGCCGGGGCAGATGGGGCGACGACGAGTCTTCTAAATCCAACGATCCGCTTTTCCCAATAACCTTTGAAAGGGGAATACGTGATGCCCTTACTGGATGACGCGTGATAGAAGCCATTCTCATCGGCGACAATTCCCATATGGCCAAGATTATTGAAGAAAACGAGCGTGCCGAATTTATAGCGATCGTCTCCTTCGACCGGAAGGCCGGCCGCCCAAAGAGTTCTTGCACTGGCCCGGGTAAATTCAATACCGGCGTCGCGAAAAACACTCCAGACAAAACCCGAGCAATCATATCGATTTGGTCCGGTCGATCCGTACAGATAGGGAATTCCAAGGCGTGACTGGATGCCGCGCATTATCATCGATGATGTGCCAGCGCTGTAAACCATTCGTCCCGCCGCCATGGCGACAGCGAGTACTGGACTGGAAGACGCGGTTTTCTTAACAAGCGATTCGGCTTTAGGCTGAACAACTATGTCGCTCGTCAGTGCCGGACGGACCGGACGAGTGGAAGTTTCGCTTGATACAGAGGGCGGATTTGCAGCCGCCGATGGCGCTTGAGGCTGATTGAGCGGCCGGCTTGATACGGTTGTAACAACCCGTCCACGATCCTGGCCAAATATGCTATTAGCGGTGCTGACAAAAGCAGCACCGAAAAGCGTCAGCGCTAACGCCCATTTCAATTTCATCAAAACTTTTTCTCCTTTGGCCCGTGCCGCCAGTGGCAAGGGCCGCGAAGTGGGGTGAGGTTCTTCTGGCAAAAACTATGCGGTTACGACCAAGACCGGCACGATCTCAGTACCCGCGACCACGTGAATTATTCCAAATTTCGTCGTTTTGGCTAAAGGGTTTTCGAGTGAGTTTCGAAAATGCGATCAATGCAAACGAGGTTTGATGATCTGTTAGCCAAGAAAAAGGCTAGCACTTTAGGGTAAACCTTGGCAAGGGCGGTTCGGTCGTTTTCGGCCGGGCCTCTTCCTTCTTAAAGGAAAAGGCCCGCCGCCTAACACCTACCGAGCATATCAGTTGTCCTGTCCGTATGCGTCAAGATAAGTTCAATCGAATCATCATTCCAAAAAGAAAATGGACAGCCTGTTCGCCGTCCATTTCTTCGCTCATGTTCGCTATCCCTTGTTACGCCGAGAATGATGTACCGCAGCCGCAGCCGCCGGTGGCGTTCGGGTTCTCAAAGGTGAAGCCAGAGCCCATCATATTCGACGTATGGTCGATCGTGATGCCGTTAAGATATTGGCCTGAGAACATATCGATAAAAAGCTTGATGCCGTCCTTTTCGAGGATGACATCGCCTTGACGCGATTCCTCCTCGATATTGAGACTGTACTGAAATCCAGAACAGCCGCCCGGAACCACGCGGACCCGCAGGCCCGCCGTCTCCGGCAGATCGTCCTCACCCGCCAAGAATTTTTTGATCTCTTCGATCGCGTTCGGTGTTACGGTCATTTCGACCGAAGGTGCTGCAACAGCTGACATAAATTGATTAATAGTCTCCCTCACAAAGATCAAGGCCCGCACACGCGAATCCTTACGTTAATGTAAATATTAACTCGATTTGATCCAAAACTCAACTATTTAGCTGAGACAAGAGTGGCGTCGGCGAAGCGAATATTCGCAGGTTCTATTTTCGGAACGATCTCTATCACTTCGTTTGCTAGGTGGCAGCAACTTCGACTTAGTTAAAATCAGGCAACCATCCCTTGCGGCCTCTGTGCCCCTCCGCTATTTCGACGGCGGCAAATTGCGATACGTATGCGGCGGTATCGTCATACCGTTAGAACTCACCATCACGAACTGGTTCGATCCGATATAGACCAACTCGACTGCGGAATCCTTAACGCCCGTGATCGTATCAACGATCGTTTGAGTGGCGACCGGGCCGGTGTAAAGCTTGTTCGCGCTATTATCGAACGCCGCTGCGGCGATTCGGCTTCCATTGCCTGCCACTGCGACAGCGGTCCACGCCGTTCCGACGCCGGTCAGAGTCCAGCTAGTGCCGCCGTCATACGAGATCGCTACTAGTCCAGAAGGATCGCCAGCCGTTACCGCGATCCGTGAACCGTCCGAAGACATCGATGCTCGCGTCCACTTTGTGTTCGTACCGGCAGCGCCAAGCGTGATTGGCGTCCACGTCGTACCGGAGTCCGACGAGACCCAGACTCTTCCCGGATTGTCCGTTGTAACGAGCTTTGAGCCGTCTGCACTCGATGCGACGGAAGACCATTGGTTCGGCGAGGAGCTAAGTCGGTCCGTCCACGTCGCTCCTGAATCAATCGATGTGTAAACGTGTCCTAGATTCTCGGAAAATATCAGCTTCGTACCGTCAGCCGAAGAAGCGACGTACCCAATATGTCCGCCGGTAGCTCTTCGCGGCGTCCAGATCACTCCGCCATCTGTCGATGTGTAGACGTTGGTGTTGTCAGCAGCGACGAGCTTGGTTCCGTCTGCCGACGATGCAACCGAATGCCAGTTTTTGTTCGAGTCCGCAAACCGTGGCGTCCAATTCGCACCTGAATCGCTCGAGGTGTACAGATACCCGTTCTCAACCGCCGTGATCAACTTTGTGCCGTCGCTCGATGACGCTATGCTTGTATAGCTTCGAGTGTCATCGGGCATAGGGTCCATCCAGCTCTGTCCGCCGTTGGACGAAATCACGAGTCGGCCCGGATATTCCACTGCGCCGAGTTTCATCCCGTCATTGGAAGACGCGATACTCGACCAACCGATCGTGCCGCTCGACGTACCGAAGTTGTACTGACGCGTCCAGATCGATTCCTGGTGCGAGGTCGCCCAATCAAGTATCGACTGGCCGGAGTTCATCGCAAGCGTAAACCCGCCTGTGCCTTTTTCTATCACGCGAACGACGTCGCCGATGGCAGGAGTTGCCGGAAGGGTAACCGTTACGGCGCTTCCATTCGTCAGCACATAGCCGCTATTCGACTGTGCCTGCAGGTTTCCGCTTGCGACAACGTTCCATTTGAGGGTTCCCGGAACATTCACGAGCCCCGAGCCGTTACCGCTGAGCACGCCGGTAAATGATTTATTGCCCGCGATACTTTGTGCTGTGCTCAGATCGACGAAGTTCTTTACATTGCTTCCCGTACCGCCGTTCGCGATACCGACGATTCCCGTAACCGTTAATGCTGACGTCGCGCTCGTTGCGGTCGCAGCATTCGAAGCGTTGGCGACCGTGCCCGTAACCTTCGATCCGTCAACAGAAGCGATGTGGGAGTTGGTTACACAGCTCACGCAGCTTAAGGCCTGTGCATAAGGTGTCGAGCCGATCCTAAGGCGTGGCGAAAGCTGCGTGAAGTTATTGGTTCCCGCGGGACTTATCTGTATATCAAGATACGTCGTCGCCGTCGAGCTAAAAAGATCGCCAGGTACCGGAATCGGTATCGTAAAGACACCATTCGACATTGATACGTTATTAACGTTAAGCGTCGTCAGCGGCGTGCCGCCTTCGAGATTGCCGTAAATTTGGACGATCAGGTCGAAAGTGCCGGTTGCCGGCGCTCCGTTAGCAAGGGTCAGTTGGCCTTGATAAATAAATGGTGCCGAGCTACCGGTCTGGCCGTATCCAACGGCCGCCAAGATCAGCGCGAGGGTGAGGACAAAGTGTGATCTTCTCATTAAAAGTATGTACCCCTGGACAAAATATTCAATAGATTGCTTCCGAATGCATTACGTTCCGCCGATCGACGACCTCTGGACACGAGAAGGCTTGATCTGCGCTGGGATCGAATCGCCTGGAGGCGCGATGTCGCCATTCGCGGAAAAAGCCGAGTTCGAGCGTGTCAAATTGGTCGCGGGGAGTGACGGGAATTCATGTGAACACTCTTCATTATCTTTGGATCATCGAGTGTCCCGCACTTTTCGCGAAAAACGGCAAATGTCAGCCGCATTCCAAATGGAGTAAATGTTGCCAACAAGCCGCTTTCTTCCATACGGAGGATACCAGATCCTCGGCCCAGCATCCATATGGATGCATTTCGAACGCTTGCCTCTAGTGAGCGCGGCTAAGGATCACAAGCTCCGGTTTCATGGCCTCGATCGACACACGGCGTGCAACTTCTTCGGCGACCTTTCGGAAGGCTCCGGCCTGTGGTGAGTCGGGCGCTGAGACGACGACGGGAATGCCTCGGTCGCCGCCCTCGCGAACCTCGAGGCCAAGCGGGACCTGGCCGAGCAAGCTCAGGCCATATTCATCCGCCAGCTTCTGCCCGCCGCCTTCGCCAAATATGTTGTAACGGTTTCCGGTGTCGGGAGCGATGAAATACGACATATTCTCGATCACGCCGAGCACAGGAACGTTCACTTGCTCGAACATCTTGCCCGCCCGGCGAACATCGGCGAGCGAAACCTCCTGCGGCGTGGTCACAAGGACCGCTCCTTGTACTGGTACGAGTTGCGCAAGCGAGAGCTGTACATCGCCGGTCCCCGGCGGCATATCAACGACGAGGTAGTCGAGCTCGCCCCAGTTCACATCCGTAAGAAATTGCCGGACGATACCGTGCAGCATTGGCCCGCGAAGGATCATCGGCTTATCGCGCGGGACGAGCACGGCCATCGAGATCATCTTCACGCCGTGAGCTTCGAGCGGTATCAACTGGCCATTGAACACCGGCGGCTGCTCAAAACCGGTTCCCAGCATCAAGGGCACGTTCGGCCCGTAAACGTCGGCGTCCATCAAGCCGACCTTAGCTCCGTTTTTGGCCAGAGCTACTGCCAAATTCACCGCGACCGTCGATTTGCCGACGCCGCCCTTGCCGCTTGAAACAGCAAGAATGTTCTTGACGCCAGGCACCGCAACATTGTCCTTGACGCCTCGGCCCTGGGGCACTTCGGCATCCATCGTGACCTTCACGCTTGTGACGCCATCCAAAGCGCCGATGATCTCGCTTGCCTGCGATTCCATCTCTTCCTTTACGGGGCACGCCGGGGTCGTCAGCACGATGCGGAACGAAACGTCCCCGCCCTCGATCTTGAGATCGCGAACGAACCCAAGCGTTACAATATCCTTGCGAAGATCGGGGTCAATGATCTGACGCAGTGAACCTAATACGACTTCTTCTGAAAGGCTGCTCATCTTTATAGATGATTGTAACAAATCGCGTTTGAGAACCGAACACCGCACGATCCGCATAAACTGAAAACGAAAAGGTTAAGACTGAATGCCAGGAAGGAGCCTCAGGTCTCAGGTTTTCTTTCGCGTTTTTTTCGGAATGCAGATAGATTCTTTACAATATGGTTGTGAGCTTGAATCTGGACGACTACTATCACATTCGCTCTGGCGGCCCCGGATTTTACGTGCAGGACCGCGGCCTTATTTGCGTTTGGGGCAAAGAAGCGGTGCAGTTCCTTGACGGGATGGTCACCAATGACGTCAAAACGCTCGAGGACGGCGGGCAGATGCTGGCCGCTTTTCCCAATGCGCAAGGGCGGTTGCTGGCGGTCGTCCGGGTGCTTCGGGACGGCGACCGATTTTTGATCGAAACCGAAGCGGCAACGCGCGAAAAACTCTATCAGAATCTATTCCGATTCACCTTCGCCGGCGACTTTTTTGTCGAGGACCTTTCGGAGCAGTTTCAGTATTTCGCACTGTTTGGACTGCCAGAACCACCGGTGACAACTGGCGGCTGGACCTTCAGATCCGGTCCAACGTTCGGACATTTCGCAGCACTTGAAGCGGCAGATGAGTTCCAGAACAGGCTTGTTTCGAACAATTCGATAGCGATCGGCGATGCCCTCTACGAAACGCTACGCATTGAGCGCGGCATTCCAAAATACGGTGTCGATATGGACGAGGACACGGTCGTGCCGGAACTTGGCCTCGACAGAATGATCTCATACACGAAAGGCTGTTATGTCGGCCAGGAGATCATCGCCCGGATCCATTTTCGCGGGCATGTGGCAAAGCAATTGGCGGGGCTTGTATTTGACGGCGAGGCGGAAACAGGAACGGCCGGGAGTGTGCCTCTTTCCGCATTGGAACTGAGCACCACCGACGGCAGGAATGCGGGCCGGACCACCTCTACTGTATTCTCTCCGAGGCTGCAAGCGAATGTTGCGCTAGCCTATGTCCGTTACGACTACCTGGCCGAAGGAACCGAACTGCGAGCGGATGCCAAGCCCGTTCGCGTTGTCAGGCTGCCATTTATCGAGTTAGATGAACATAGCGCAAATTAATATGGACGACCTCGACATCGACCTGCCGAACGCGAAGCTCGCATACACTATCATTCAGTCCTTGCTTGATGGACACGAAGCTCTCAGCGACCTGCTGGTCGTGATGTCGCACGCGCTCGACGAGGAAGTATTGAAAGCGTTGACGATATCGAACGAATGGCAGAAGTATCTTGAGTCGAAGCGAGATCTGGAGAACACGAAGGTGCAGATCGAAAAGTTCTTGGACGTGCTTAAGCAACTCGAGGCCACCAATCGAGAATAATTAATGATTTGCAAATCACTAATTAGTAATTGATCGAAATAATATGCTCGATCTTGTGATAATCGGAGCTGGGCCCGCGGGGATCGCGGCGGCGTTTGAGGCGAAGAAAGCCGGCCTTGATCATGTTGTGATCGAGAGGGGTTTGATCGGCAACACGATATATAACTATCCGGTCGGGCTGACGGTTTTTTCTACGACAAATGAGCTTGAGTTTATTGAGGGCGATCTTAAGCCGGCGAGAGAGAAACCGACGCGTGAGGAATTACTTTCATATTATGTGCGGTTCGTGCTCGACAATGAACTGAATATACGTACGGAAGAGAAAGTTCTCAGCATAGAACGTGAAGGACGGCCCGCAAAGTTGCAAAGTCTCAGGGAAGAAGGTTTTAAGGTTGCCACGGACAAAGGTGAATATCTTGCGAAAAATGTTCTGTTCGCCATCGGCGCAATGGACCATCCGCGCAAGCTCGGCGTGCCCGGTGAAGATCTGCCGAAGGTCTTTGATCATTTTCGCGAGACATATCCGTGGGTAAAGAAAAAGGCGCTGATCGTTGGCGGCGGGAATTCGGCGGGTGAAGCTGCCTTGTTTCTTGCACAGGAGGGAGCCGAGACGACGCTTGCGATATTTCGCGACGATTGGGAGAACACCGATCCGAAGCAGGGTTGTATCAAATATTGGGTCAAGCAGCCGCTTGAGGACGAGCTGAAAGAGCATTGCCTAAAGCTTTTCTTTCTCGGCAAGGTGATCGGGATCCGCGAAGGAGAGGTCGAGCTTGAGAGCGAGAGCGGCGACCGCGTTGTGCTCGAGAACGATGTTGTCTTTGTGCTGATCGGCTCTGACGCCGACCTGACGATGCTAAAGAACCTAGGCGTCGAAACCGAGCAAGGCAAGCACGGCGAGGTTCCGGTTTATGATCCGGAAACATTTGAGACAAACGTTCCGGGCATTTATGTTGCAGGCCATTTCACCCACCAGCGACACATCAAAGGTGCGATCGATGCAGCAAAAACGCTGGTGCCGTTGATCGCCGCGAAACTGCGGGCGAACGCGTCGACCGAAGCTCAAAAAAGAACGGCAACGGATCTATGATCCGCCGCCGTAAGGAGTTCTCTGAACTAAGAGAGTTCACTGCCCGTCCGGCTTCTTCGTCCGGAAGAACACTTTTTGCCCGGCGAACTTTTCGGCAATGTTCGCCGGGTTTACGTCATACGACGTTACGTCGAAAACCTCGATGGTGTTTCCGCCAACGGTCGTTGTCCATCGATAGGGAAGTAGAACAGTGCCCGTGCTTCGATAATCGGTAAATTTGACAAGTTTTTCCACGCCCTCACCGCTCGGATCAAGCGTTCGTCCGACAATAACCTTGTCGCCACCACTTTTAACCGCAACGTCGCCTTTTGCGATCTTTGTGATCGTCGGTGCCGGCATCCCGCGATAGGCGATCGCGACCGGTAAACTGCTCGATTTGCTGAAATACAGTTTGTAGCTCGAGCCCGCCCATTCAGCGTTAACGATACTCACTGGTAACCCGTCGATATTACCTTCGCCGACGAATGTGTAGTTGATCTCCACCGCATCCGGGGCCTTGAGCAGGAGCGAGAGGCTAAGCCGAAGCAGGTCGTTCTGTCTGTGGCCAGCCGAGCCGGCGCGGACGAACATTACATCTCCTTTCGCATCCCGCGTTCCCGGCTCTGCTAATTTGGCGGTGATCACACCGGTCTCGCGGTCGCCGTCTGACGTCACTTCGCGAACGATTATCTTTTTGCCGTCCGTGGTTGTGAATTCGCCATTGCCGTCGGCTCTTTGCTTGACGACGAGCGTTTCGGTCAAAGGCTCACCTGACAACACTCGAACCTCGCCCTCTCCATCTTTATTCACGACAACCATCTTGCGCTCTTTTGAGATCAATTTGGCGTCCGCCATGTCAGCACCATCCGGCTTGCCGATAGTGATCTTTTGCGACAGCTTGTCGGGAAACTGAAGAGCGATCTCGGTTTCGCCAGGTTCCTGCCGCTGCTGATCGCCGACCTTCATGGTGTGGACGGATCTTCCGGAAATTACAAGGCTTCGAACCTCGGCAAGTGCTGCATCACCACCTATCGCGAGACGGGCCCGGCGAACGATCTCCATCGCCTTTTCATCGGATTTGAACCGAGCACCCACATGGTCTGCGATCGTCCCGAGTCCGACAAACAAAAACGAGATCGACAAAATTGAAATAACAAATCTTTTCATCATTGGCCTCCAGAGATTTCTTGAATGTGTATCCGGCCGTTTTCTGCGCATTATGAACAGGGTCATTAATCGGGATCAAGCCTTTGCCGGACCTTTTGCATTCTTCCACCGTTTGATCGGCCATTGGTTAAGACGACGCAAAGAAAATGTTAAGAATGTAAAATGTCCCATAAAAGTATTTACAACCTTAGTTCGACAATAGAGAATACCCTTGGCTCGGGGGTTGGCTCGATATGAGAGGCAATTGGATAACAACATTTGCAGCCGGCGGCGTCATTGTCGTACTGACGCTGTTCTTCGGCCTTCAATATCACTGGCTGAGCCAGGCGAGCGAAGCTGAGCGTGAACGAATGCAGCGGCGGGTAGAATCCGATACGGCCGCCTTTGCTGATGACCTCGATCGCGAGATACAGGCAGCATACTTTAATTTTCAGATCGGGCCGGAAGTGTGGCGGAACCACGACCTCACCGAGTTCAACCAAAGGCTCGAATATTGGCGAAGCAGAGCCCAATACCCAACCCTGATAAGTGGTTTTATCTTTGTTCCAAAGACAGGGCGCGTCGAGCGTTACGACGCAGGGGCGAAGGCCTTTGTGCCTGCCGAACTTCCTCACGAACTCGAGCCCGTAATTGCAGGCCTTGATTCCGCCTCCACTGCCTTTGTGGACGAACCAACCGTTCTCGTGATGCCGGTCAATTATGCTCAGTGGCAGATGCGAAAGGTAGTCCTTAAGAGTTCAGCGGGAAACGTACTCACGACGTCCTCCTCGACCGATAACACCGGATCGATCGATGCTCCAGAATATTTTGGCTCACTTCTGATACTTCTGGACCGTGATGTAATAACCACCAGGATTTTGCCCGACCTGGCGGCGAAGCACTTTCCTGACGGAAATTTCAAGATCGCGGTCACCAATACAAGTGGAAAACCGGTTTATGAACCTGCGGGAGAGACAAACACACCAGACGCGAAAAGCGGGCTGCTTGGCTTGACTCCCGACAAAATGATCTTTTTTGCTCGTCGCGGGCCAGTGCCCCGAGGGGAAAATGAGCCACGTGGCGGAGTGGTTGTAAACAGACGTGTCGAATCTTTTACTCTGTCGCGGACGGAGACGGCTCCCGACGAGACGAAAACAAGCGAGGTCACCGTGCACGTGCAGCCAACAAAGGAACTGCGCATCGTTAGCGGCGTGAGGGCACGAACACCTCTTATGGGCGACGCGGGCTCGAGTGAGCCGTGGAGTTTAGGCGTTCAGCATACCTCTGGATCGATCGGGACATTTGTCAATGGCGAGTTCAGAACCAACCTCTTGATCGGGGCGGGGCTATACCTTTTGCTCGTGGGAGCGATCGTTGCGATCGTTCTGTCGGCGATCCGCTCGAAGCGGTTCGCACAGCGGCAGATAGACTTTGTTTCGAGTGTTTCTCACGAGTTTCGCACGCCGTTGGCTGTCATCTATTCGGCCGGTGAGAATCTAGCTGACGGCGTTGCGAATGAGGGTGGCCAGATCGAGCGTTACGGAAATCTCATAAAAGGTGAGGGCCGAAAGCTCTCGGCGATGGTTGAGCAGATCCTCGAGTTTGCTGGCGCGCGCTCCGGCAAGAAGAGATACAAAATGTCGTTCGTGAAGCCTGATGATATGGTGGCCACGGCGATGAATGAGTGCAGGCCGATGCTTGAAGAGAACGGTTTCGAGATTGAAACGGCGGTCGGCGAAAACCTTCCGACGATCCGGGCCGATGCTGATGCTATCTCAATCGCCCTCAAGAACCTGATCAATAATGCCGCGAAGTACAGCAATGGTTCACGTTGGATACGCGTTGGGGCGTCGAATGACGGTGAAAGCGTGAGACTCTCGGTCGAGGACCGCGGCATTGGCATTTCCGGAAGTGACATGCGGCAGATATTTCAACCCTTTTACCGTGCAAGGGAAGTTGTCGAGGCTCAGATCCATGGCAATGGCCTTGGGCTCGCCCTTGTCAAAGAAATTGCCGCAGCCCACGGCGGCACGGTGAGTGCAGCAAGCGAACCGGGAAAAGGAAGCAAGTTTGTTATCGAATTGCCAGTTAGTTGAGCCGGGCTACAAGTAGATGAACGCTAGAGTATTATGAAAATTCTGCTTGTCGAAGATGAAGAAGGCCTCGTAATAACGCTTTGCGACAGACTTCGCAGCGAGGGCTTCGAGGTCGTTGCCGCTTCTGACGGGCGAGCGGGATTTGAGCTTGCAGTTGCCAACGCCTTCGACCTGTTGATCCTCGATGTGATGCTTCCGGGGAAGAATGGCTACGATGTTTGCCGCGACCTCAGGCAGAAGGGAATAACGACGCCGGTACTAATGCTGACAGCAAAAGGCGAAACTATCGACAAAGTGTTGGGACTGAAACTTGGGGCCGACGATTATTTGACAAAACCGTTCGAGATGATCGAACTTCTCGCACGGATCGAAGCGCTTCTACGGCGACCTCCCGGTGCGCAGACGGCTGCGAATGGCGCCGCAACATTCTCGTTTGGCGACGTGGTGGTTGACCTTAAACGTGCCGAAGTGAAACGGAACGGCGGCCTGGTCGAACTTTCGGCGATGGAGTTCAAACTGCTTCAGTTCCTGATCGAGAACCGCGGCCACGTCCATTCACGTGACCATCTGCTTGATGAAGTTTGGGGTTACGACGCTATGCCGTCAACACGAACTGTCGATGTTCACGTAGCCTGGCTGCGGCAGAAGCTGGAGGAAAACCCTCGGCATCCCAACTTTATCCACACCGTTCACGGGCTCGGATATAAGTTTGTCGGATAGAAACAAGGCCCGCCGATCAAGCAACCGGAACGACATAGATCGCGATCGCCGCGTAATGAAGGATGCTCCCGGCGAGAACGAAGACGTGAAAGATCGCGTGGTGGTGCTTTATAGAGTGCCAGCCGAAGAAGATCATCCCAAGCGTATAGCTGACGCCGCCAGCGACGATGAGAACCAGCGGAAATATCCCAAGAGCTGCATATAGCGGCTGGACGGCCACGATGCCGATCCAGCCCATGATCAGATACATCGCAAGCCCAACCCCATGAAAGCGGTCGCGAAAGATCACCTTCATAAGAACGCTCAGGACGGCAAGTGTCCAGATGATCGCAAACAGGCTATAGCCAAGGCTGCCGCGGAGCGAGACAAGTGAGAACGGCGTGTAGCTTCCGGCTATCAAGAGGTATATGCAGCAATGATCAAGCAGTTGTAGGATCGGTTTGCGCTGCGGCGAGATCGAAGCATGATAGAACGTGGACGCCGCGTAAAGAACGATCAGCGAAAGGCCGTAGAGCACAGACCCGACGATGACGATCGGGTCACCGCCGATCGATGCAAGGCTGACCAAAACGACGAACCCTGCAACGCTCAGCACCAGCCCAAACCCGTGGGTCAGCGTGTTTGCCACCTCTTCGATCGGAAGGTTTTGGAATCGTGTTTTCAGCACTCGCTTTAGCCGCAGGCATCGCGGTCAGGTTCTAGACTATCAGATTTTTGGCAAGGTGATGAACTATCTTCTTGGCTTGAGCGTTGTTCGCACCGACATGCATAGGCCCGCACGAAGTAAGGGCGAACTCCTTTTCGTGTGCAGACGAAATTTGAATCGCATCTGGATCGGGTGAGCAAACCACGAAAAGAGTCATCGTTCGGCTCGGAGCGATAATGAGTTGTGAGCGAAAAAATCGCCCTTACTTCGTGCGGGCTTTTGCACGATGGCCCGGAAGCTGAAACGAGGACGCCCTTACTTCGTGCGGGCTTTTGCACGATGCCCGGAAGGTGAAATGACGACGCCCTTACTTCGTGCGGACTTTTGCACGATGGCCCGGAAGGTCTAACGAGAACGCCCTTACTTCGTGCGGGCTTTTGCACAGCGGCCTAGAATTCGGTCTCCACGGTGGCTCGGTCGCGTCTGGCGACGCCCGACTCATAGGCAGCATCCTCGACGCGGGCGGCAACAGCCTCGCCGACGCGCCGGTCAAAAACGGACGGAATGATGTAATCCGGATGTAGTTCGTCTTCGCCTATGATGCCGGCGATCGCTTCGGCGGCGGCGAGCTTCATCGGCTCGTTGATGCGTGAGGCACGGCAATTCAGCGCTCCGCGAAAGATACCTGGAAAGCAAAGCACGTTGTTTATCTGATTCGGATAATCTGACCGCCCGGTGGCCATGACCGCAACCAGTCCGGCGGCATCTTCCGGCATTATCTCCGGCACCGGATTTGCCATCGCGAAAATGACGGGATCTTTGGCCATTTTTCGGAGGTCATCATCCGTGATCACGCCGGGGGCCGAAAGTCCAAAAAACACATCCGCTCCGGCGATCACATCATGGATGGTGCCTTGCTCTTTGTTCGGATTCGTGTTGCGGGCGTACCAGTCTTTCACCCAGTTCATATTTTCCGAACGGCCCGCATATATCGCACCGGTCTGGTCGCAGCCCACGATATTCTTCACGCCGGCCGCCATCACGATCTTTGAGCAGGCAACACCGGCGGCGCCGACACCGTTGACAACAAGCTTAACGTCCTCCATTCGCTTGCCGACGATCTTGAGCGCATTGATCAGTGCCGCCAGGACGACCACCGCCGTTCCGTGCTGGTCATCGTGAAAGACCGGAATATCAAGCTCTTCTTTTAAGCGTTCTTCAATCTCGAAACAGCGCGGTGCCGAGATGTCCTCGAGGTTGATGCCGCCGAACGCCACCGAAATGTTTTTGATCGTTTGCACGATCTCGTGCGGATCTTTTGTGTTCAGGCAGATCGGGAATGCATCGACGCCGCCGAATTCCTTGAAAAGCTGGGCTTTTCCTTCCATCACCGGCATGGCGGCCGCGGGGCCGATGTCGCCGAGGCCGAGAACGGCCGTCCCATCCGATATCACCGCCACCGTGTTCTTTTTGATCGTCAGATTGAACGCCTTTTCAGGATCCTTGTGTATTGCTTCGCAGACGCGTGCAACGCCCGGCGTATAGGCCATCGAAAGGTCGCTTCGTGTTTTTAGCGGTATCTTCGATGTGACCTCGATCTTGCCGCCGAGATGGATAAGGAACGTCCTGTCTGATACGTTCACGACCTCGACACCGTCGATGTTCGCCAAGGCTTTCAGAATCTCTTCGTCGTGTGCCTCGGACGATGCGTTTACCGTGATGTCCCTGATCAGAAAATCCTTTCCGACACTGACAATATCAATGCCTTCGATATCACCGCCTGCTTGCCCGATCGCGGTCGTGATGGCGCCTAATTTTCCCGGTTCATTGTGTATGCGGAGCCGAAGCGTCAAACTGTAGCTGGCATTCGGCGTGGGTTTGCTGGACATAAGAAATTAGGTTAGCTTTGTAGAATTCGATTCGCAACTTTGGATTGCCATGATCTTGGCGGGTCATCGCCCGGTGAACAACTTTATTGATGGGGAAGCTAAGAATAGCTTATGTTGAAAGGAAGTTCGATTTCTTTGTTAGCATTGAACGCGTCTTCCGCCTTATCTCCAACGGCCTGGATCCTGACCGATTCTCTACATCATTTGGGAAATTGCACTACGGCAACAACCTGTCGGGCACAATAATGAACCTGCTTCGTTTCCGGCCGGAGCGCACCGCTGATATTCATCATGTCACCGGCCACTGTCATTACATTGCTCTTCGCCTGCCCGTTGAACGCACGGTACTTACGATCCATGACATTGGAATTCTTCATATCAGGACCGGCGTGCGTCGATGGGCATTGAAAAAACTCCTGCTCGAAATGCCGCTAAAGCGGTTGCGTTACATCACGGCCGTTTCACAGGCGACGAAAGATGAGATCGAGGCACACTTCGGAAAACTTGCCGAAAAGGTCCGCGTGATCGAAAATCCTCTTGATGACGTAATGCGGGCTGACGGGCATAAGGAGTTTGACGCCGCTTGCCCGCGGATACTGCAAATTGGGAGCCTTCCGAACAAGAATGTCGAGAATGTGATACGCGCGATCGAAGGGCTTGGCTGCCGTCTTACGATAGTCGGCGAACTCGGGCCCGAGTTAAAGGCACTGTTGAATGAAAAAGCGATCGACTACGCGGCGAAAGTGCAGATCACGGATGAAGAACTGGCTGCCGAATATCGGGAGGCGGACATGCTCGTGTTCTGCTCCACCTTCGAAGGTTTCGGGCTGCCGATAATTGAGGCCCAGGCTGCCGGTTTGCCCGTTATTACAAGCGATATGAGCCCAATGAAGGACGTGGCAGGCGATGGCGGAGCCGTATTGGTTGATCCCTTCGATCCGTTAAGTATTAGAAACGGGATAGAACGCGTCATTAGTGATGCGGAATTGCGCAAATGCCTGGTCCAATGCGGTCTTGCGAATATTGCACGATTTGATAAACGACGTATCGCCGCGAAATACGCCGAACTCTATGAGGAGATCGCTGCCCAAATAGAACGCGAACAATGATCAAGCAGATCCTGAAGCCTTTGATACCTGACTGGATAATGCGCCGGCGTATGAAGTACCGTGCCCGAAAAGTGCACGCGGATTTTGCTCGTAAGACCGCCGCCGAGACATTCTCGCAGATATATGCCGAGAAGTTTTGGGGCGGAGAACACGATGATTTCAATTCGGGGGGCGGATCGACAGAAGCCTTTGCCCAGCAATATGGCAAACTGATCCGCAAGTTCATCGCCGAGCACGGCGTTCGTTCCGTTGTCGATATCGGCTGCGGCGATTTTCGTGTGGCGTCGAAGGTCATTTCGGATGACATTGATTATTTTGGCGTCGATGTTGTCGAGGCTTTGATCGAGCGGAATCGGCGGGAATTTGGGACAGAGAAGGTACAGTTCCTTTGTATGGATGCCGCTGGGTCTGAGCCGCCAGATGCCGATCTTTGTTTGATCAGGCAAGTGCTCCAGCATCTTTCAAATGCAGAAATATCAAACGTTCTGAAGAATTGCAGAAAATACCGCCACGTTATTGTCACCGAACATTATCCGGCGCCGGATCGAATGCGGACACCCAACGTCGATATTCCTCATGGTCCCGGGATGCGGGTCTATTACGACTCGGCGGTCGTTCTGGATAAGCCGCCCTTTGACCTCCCAAATGTTTCACTGCTTGCTGAGATCGAAGATCCGGACGGGACCTTGTTGAAGACGATGCTTGTCGAGAATCCTGAAACTTGACCGTAAGGTGGGTTCGGAAAGGTCATTCAAACGATGGGAAAGGCCGCAGCAGGCCGCGCATAACGCCTTCGATCGTGATCTCGTCGGCCGGCAAGACGACGGGTTCGTATGCGTCGTTTGCCGGACGTATCTCGGTCTCAAGGCCGTGCTGATAGTACAGGCCAAAGAGCATTCGGTCATTTTCGGCCCGGGCGATCGCTGCCTGGCCTCGGCGGGCGTACGAGCGTTTTTCCAGCAGTACCATGTCGCCTTCGCAGACGTGGCGTCCGGTCATAGAATCGTCCGGTGCTCGGCAGGCAAACACCTCGTCCGGGGCCAGCGGGCCGATCAGCGATCGGGGCACGGTCAACGTGTTTCTATCTGCAACTACGAAAACGCCGCCTTCGTCGGCAAGTTCGATGAACTCGATATCGCAGACCTTATCGGAAGCGATCTTCTGGAGGGGCAATTCGATCCCGAATCGGCCATCTTCACGGCGACGCGAGATCAGGCCCTGGCTTTCAAGCGCAGCAATGTGCCGCTGGATCCCGCTCCGGGATGAAACGCCAAGGTGCATCGCGATCTGCTGATACGACGGCTTATGGCCGTTGCGGTCGATGAAACGGGTTACGAAATCGAGAACTTCCTTTTGACGCTTGGTCCGCGGCTCCACGGCCTAGATTCTATAAAACTGACGCGAAAGTGCAAAAGATCGGCACATCGTGAATACGTCTCGCAACTCGAAAATGAAAGTCCGGATCCTCGGATTTGATATAATTATCCCGGAATCTAATTTCTATTGGGGGCAATTGCCATAAACGGGATCCACGGATTTACACAGGGCCTTAAACAGAATCAGCTTCGGCGCATCGAGCGCCTTTCCACTCGCCGAGTGCCGCCCGATCAGATCGTCTCACCCGAACTCGCACGGCAGATGTCCGAGCTTTCGAGCGAAACAGGCCGACAGATCGGAGTATTGCTCGATCGCAAGGGTAAGGTCGAATATGTTATGGTCGGCACGGCGAAACAGCTTGAGATGCCTGATTTTGGCCGCTCGCGTGTTTCAAGCGGCCGATTTCGCGGCCTCCGGTGCGTACACACCCATTTGATGGGCGAATTGCTGACCCACGATGACCTTACCGACCTTGCGCTGCTGCGACTTGACCTGATGTCCGTCGTTCAGGTCGATCGGAGTACGGGGCTGCCCGGCCTTGTACACTCGGCACATTTACTGCCCTCTGCGGCGGACGCCCTCGATAACGGTGCAGAGCCCTATGAATTTCTGAAACCAGCCATCCCGTCGCAGCTTGATACCGACTTTTCGGCGCTTATCGGGTCGCTCGAAGATGAAATGGCGCGTCTGCGGCAAACGGCGCACCGTAAGCAGACCGATCGCGATCGGGCGATCCTGATCGGCGTGACGACCGGCTATATGGACGACGCCGAAGAGTCGCTTGCCGAACTCGAAGAACTTGCCGTTTCTGCCGACGTGGCCGTGCTCGACAAGATCGTTCAGCGCCGGCCGCAGATAGATCCTCGAACGGTGATCGGCCGCGGGAAACTGGATGAATTGCTGATCCGGTCGATGCGTCTCGGAGCGGACATGATCATTTTCGATTCTGAGCTTACGCCGGCTCAAGTGCGGATCTTGTCAGAAGCGACAGATCTTAAGGTGATCGACCGGCCGCAGCTGATCCTCGATATTTTTGCCCAGCGTGCTCAATCTCGCGAAGGTAAGTTGCAGGTCGAGTTGGCACAATTGAAATATTTGCTGCCCCGACTTGTGGTCGGGCAGAATTCGGCGTTCTCGCGTTTGGCCGGCGGCATCGGCGGCCGCGGGCCGGGCGAAACTAAATTGGAAACCGACCGCCGCCGCGTCCGCGACCGCATCGCCCAGCTCGAAAAACAGGTCGAAGCCCTCCGCCGCCAACGATTCGAACGGCGTAAGCACAGGGCGCAAAAGCACCTTCCGCTGATCTCATTGGTTGGTTACACGAATGCTGGGAAATCAACGCTTCTGAACGCATTGACCCAGAGCGATGTGTATGCCGAAAGAAAGATGTTCGCGACTCTTGACCCGACATCTCGTCGCCTTCGCCTTCCGTTCGAACAAGAGGTAATTATCAACGATACCGTCGGATTTATCCGCGACCTGCCCGAAGCGCTCGTTGCGGCCTTTCGAGCGACGCTCGAAGAGATCTCTGACAGCGATTTGCTGGTCCATGTCGTTGATGCCTCAAATCCGGCCGCATCACAGCAGATCGCTTCGGTGGACAAGATCTTGTCGGACCTGAAGCTTGATCAGGTCCCGCAGCTGATCGTTTTGAACAAGGCCGATCTTGCTGATCAAGGCTCGATAGAGACGCTCGCTCGCGAAACCGCGGCCTTACACGGCACTGAACCATTGCTGGTTTCCGCGGTCCAGCGAGCCTCGCTCCGGCCGCTAGTTGAGCATATGGCTGCTCGGATCGGAAGCTTTCAGGGAAATCTCACGCACTTGGTTTGAAAGCCTGCGGAGAGGCTGGGTTCGCAGAAATCCATTAGTATTTATTGCACATTACGTGTTATATAAGGTTACCTTTTCGGTAAGCGGCCCTATCGCCGCAAAGGAGCGTTCGGGGACAACGAACCCGACGGGTGCTAAAGATCGCTGATCGATGGGCAAGCGGACACAAGAACTTACTTCTTCACCAACGCGAGTGTGGCGGAAGATATGGAGTATCGCCTCCGCTCCCTTTCGCCGGTTGTCCGAAAGTCGGCGCTTCTGGATCGGGTTTGTCGTGCTAAGCCTGATCACCACACTTCTGGTCAACAATCCACTTCAAAGCGATTCCGGAGGCCTTTCTTACAAGGAAGGCGACATCGCGCGAGAAACAATAATTTCGCCGGCCGATATTCATTTTATTGATTCCGAAGAGACCGAGCGGAACAAGGCTAGCGTTCGTGAAGCGGTTTCGCCCATCTTTGCCTACGAGGCGAAGAGGCCGGATGAGGCTGTTCAGAGTTTCCGATCCGCATGGGAAAGTCTCCAGCGAAAGACGGACATATCAAATGGGGCCAACCGTCCCAACGGAAACAACAAGATCGATGCGAAATGGACCGGAATGGGCGGATCGGAACTTGGGAAAATTTTTGGGGCGAGGCCATTCAGTAGAAATGAACTCGACGCGGTCGAACGAATTCTTCGCGAAAATAGCTCGGGCGATCTCTATGCGGATCAGGACCGGCAGTTCCTCCAGAATGAGATCAAGATCGTCGACCGGCAAAAGCCGACCGAGATCCGGCGTGCCCAGAATGCCACAATGACAATGGTCCCGGTCTCAGAGGCCCGTCAACGGTTGAAAGATCAACTTTCGGCGATCCGAAGCTTTTCTCCGAAGGAGTTGGAAGCATTTGACTTGGCCCTCGAACCGTTAATACAACCGAGCCTGATCTATGACAGTGCGGCAACCGAGGCCGAACGCCGCCAGGCCGCGCAGGCCGTGGAGCAGGTGGCCATTTCGCTTAAGCGCGGGGAACGCATCGTAGATGAGGGTCAGCGAATCACGCCGGCAATGGTGTCGCAGATTGCCGCGATCCGCAACTATTCGACATCAACCCGACAACTCAATCGTTTCTTTGGATCGCTGCTGCTCATCGTCGGTCTGTTCTGGACCGCGTGGAAGTTCATTGAGCATCGCGGCATTGTCCCAAGGTTGGCCCTTTCCGAGCATAAGACATTTGCCCTTTTCGGTTTTATCGTCGTGGTGCAGACGATCGTAATGGCCCTGATGTTTCAGCTTGCCGAATTTACAGCTTCGCAGAACGTCAAGGCACCGATGAACGACGCTAGCCTTTGGGCCTTTGCGGTGCCATTTGCTTTCGGCAGCTTGCTGATGAACTTGCTGGCGGACCGCCGAACCGCCCTTTTTACCGGGATCTTTACGGCGCTGATCGCGGGCCTTCTTGCTCCGCGCGGGCTTGAGTTCGCTCTCTACGCGACGATTGCCTCGTCCGTTGCTGTTTATGGGATGGGACACTATCGCACGCGGCAAACCATCACCCTGGCCGGGACCCTCGTCGGGGTCGTAAGCTCTATCCTTGCGATCGCAATGATCGGCTATACGCAACAGCCTTTCATCCTTAATACGGCACTGCTGGCAGTCGCGTGTGGGTTAGCCAGCGGCTTGATCACGGCAGCGGCAACGGCTGTTTTCTTGCCGATATGTGAATCTCTTTTTGGGATACTTACCGACGTCAAGCTACTTGAACTTTCGAATGCAGACCTTCCAGTTCTCGGCCAGCTGGCCTTACGGGCGCCGGGAACAAATCAGCACTCACATGCGGTCGGCCAATTGGCCGAGGAGGCTTGTCGTGCTGTTGGAGCGAACAGCTTGCTGACGCGCATTGGTGCTCTCTATCACGATATCGGCAAGACGGCTGCACCTGAACACTTTGTCGAGAACCAGATGAGCAAGAATCCGCACGACCGGCTAAAACCAGTGCAGAGTGCCAAGATAATCGTCAGCCACGTTACCTACGGCCAGAAGCTCGCGAGGGAAATGGGCTTGCCGCAGCGGATAATCGATTTTATTCCCCAACATCACGGCACGCGAACTTTGCATTTCTTTCTCAAAAAGGCGCAAGCGGAACTCAGGGACGGCGAGGAGCTTGTCGAGAACGACTTTCGATATCCGGGGCCCAAGCCGCAGTTCAAAGAGGCCGCGATAATGATGATCGCGGATAGCTGCGAGGCCGCGGCCCGCTCGCTTTCCGAGCCGACCCCGGAGAATATTCGGTTCATCGTTACCAAGATCATTGACGCCATCCTGAGCGACGATCAGCTCGATGAGTGCGATCTTACTCTTCGTGAACTGACCCAGATACGTGAAGCGATGATCCGGTCATTGATCGCGATCTACCACAGCCGCGTCGATTATCCGGGTTACGTCCCGCCCGCGTCCGGCCAGTACAAGATTTTTCCGGATAGCGCAAGCCAGGAATTTGGGGGGACCAGATATCAGGATCCGTCCGAGATCCCTATAAGCCGCGGCGGCGAGATCGAAGATGAGGCGATCGGACGTTCGCGTCCCCCAAAAAGCGCTGAGGCAAAGTCGGGAAAGTGAATCCGCAAGAAAGCTGAAGACGAATAGAGGAGCAGGGTTATCGAGTTCTTGTGCGGAGTTTGAACGATGCTTTTCCTTTGGATATTCTGTGGCGTGCTTCTTGCAGTCGCGGTTTGGTTAGCCTTCTTCGTTTTGCTTGCCCGTTTCGTTGGCAAAGGCCGTAGGCAGAAAGCGTTCCTGATTGGCAGTGTTCCATCTGAACCGCCCGAGGGATTCTATCACGGCACCGCATATCTGCTCGGCGGCGGCCCGGTCCCGTGGCTTGGTAAATCGTTCCACCGCGAAAAATCGAAGGGCTTCAATGTTTTTACCTCAAAAGGTGCACGGCTGCTTAAAAAGCTTACGCCTCTTTACAAGCTCTTCAGTGAAAATGAGGAGGGCAATACAGACGCATACTTCTTTCACACGAGTACCGGACCGGGATTCAAAGACAAGGGCATCCTAACCTTTAAGCTCGACTACGATCTCCCGGAAAACCCATTCCTGATCCGGATCATTTTGGACGAGATCGTCCAGACGGCGCCACAAACATTCTTGGGAAAGGTCCATGTTAAGGTCTTTCCCGGCTTTTATGCGACTATCGGATTCTTTGGCCTCAGTAAGGATCAAGTTGCCGGCGACTGAGCTCAAAATAAGGCCGCCAACATTGGCGGCCTTATTTCGCTCTGCAATTGTCCGGACCCGACTACTGGGTACTGTTGATAAGTTCCTTCAATTCCTTGCCTGGCTTGAAATAGGCGACCCGTTTTGCCGGGATCTCAACAGCATCGCCCGTCTTCGGATTTCGACCTCGGCGTGAGTTGCGCTCCCTGACTCGAAAACTGCCGAAGCCACGAAGTTCGATCTTCTCGCCGCTGTTGAGCGTTTCAACAATGCTGTCGAATATGATCTCAACCAATTGCTCGGCGTCCTTTTTGGTCATCTCCGCCTCTTTCGCAACTTTTTCTACCAGGTCTGCTTTTGTCATCTCAGGTCCTCATCGGGAGTTGTTCGTCATGGATCGGGCTAAGCCGTTGTATCGGCCGATCCGGCCTTCTCATCCTGGGCCTCACCACTTGCCGATACATCGGCTGCCGTTTCAGTTTCAGCGGAAGCTCCAGTCACCGAACCGGGTTCGGCAGCGGCGCTCAGTGTTTCGTCGCTAGGCGAAACATCGACGACCGACGAGCCATCCTCACCCGACGGTTGAATGGCACCTGGTTCTGCCGACGCGGCCAGAGTTGATTCGCTCGGCGAAAGGTCGATTACCGCCGGAACATCGAGTTCGTCACCTTGGGCCGCCGGTTCTGCGGCGGTTGGTGACTCGTTTTCAGGCTGAGCCTCGGCAGTTGCCGCTTGTTCCTCTGCCCGTGCGAGCGAGGCTTCGTATTCCTGCTTCGCCTTTTCCTTTCGGGCCCGTTTTTCCGCGTCACGCTCCTCTTTGGTCAACTCCGGCCGCGCGGGTTCACCGCTAAGGAGATTTGCCAATTCGCCGAGGCTGGCCATCCCGCTTTTGGCTTCGCTCGAATAGACACGAGTATCGACCACCGGCTCATCGTTTTTCCCGACCGCCCGGTGCGAAAGGCCGATCTTCTGCTCCTCGTTCTCGATCCGCAGGATCTTGAAATCCATCTCTTGTCCGAGGCTCGCTACGGATTCCGCATTTTCTACCCGTTCATCGGAAAGCTCTGAGATGTGACAGAGGCCTTCTAACCCTTCGCCAAGCTCGACAAATATCCCAAAGCTTGTAAATCGTGAAACCTTACCGCGAACAACTGCCCCCGGGCGGTGCGTCGCCACAAAGCTTTCCCACGCACTTGGCGTAAGGTCTTTCATTGAGAGCGACAACCGTTGGCCCGCGGCATCGATGTTCGTTACGACCGCATCGACCTCCTGGTCCTTCTTCAAAAGGTCCTTCGGATGCTTAAGTTTCTTTGCCCACGTGATATCAGAGACGTGAACCAGGCCATCGATCCCATCCTCAACTTCAATGAAAGCGCCAAAATCGGTCAGGTTGCGAACCTTTCCGTGAACCTTGGTCCCGACCGGGTACCGTTCGTGGATGGTATGCCACGGGTTATTCTGGAGCTGCTTCATCCCGAGACTGATCCGCTTGTCTTCGGTATCGACACCGAGCACCTGGACCTCAACCGTATCGCCTTTATTGAAGAGCTTTTTCGGATTGGCTGTCCGTTTGGACCACGATATCTCTGAAACGTGAACAAGTCCTTCAACTCCAGGCTCAAGTTCGACAAATACACCGTACTCGGTAACCGACGAAACCTTGCCACTGATGTGCGAATTTACCGGATACATCTCGACAACCGTGGACCACGGATCGGCGAGAAGTTGCTTGTAACCAAGCGAGATCTTTTCGCGTTCACGATCCAGTTTGAGTACCTTGACCTGGACATTCTCGTTCACCTTAAAGAGATCGCCCGGGTTGCCAAGACGGCCCCACGACATATCTGTCACATGCAGCAGGCCGTCGATCCCACCGATATCAACGAACGCGCCATATTCAGTTAGATTCTTAATGGTACCCTCAACAACGTATCCAACATCGATACTGTTAAGCGTTGCCGCCTTTTGCTCGTTGATCACCACATCCGTGATCACCTTCCGAGACAGGACGATGTTATTGCGGCGGCGGCTGAACTTGATGACCTTGGCCTCGATGTCCTGGCCAATGTACGAGTCGAGGCTTCGGATCGGCCGCGAATCGATCTGTGAACCAGGAAGGAAACCTTCAACACCTTTCAGGTCAACACGAAGTCCGCCTTTGGTCTTGTCAACGATCTTGCCGATAACCGGACGATCTTCCTTGAACGCCTCTTCAAGGTCGTTCCAGACCTTGCGGAGTCGCGCATCCGAACGCGACAGCGAGGGCGGGGCATCGCCGCCCGGGATCGATTTGATCATTACCTCGACCGTGTCGCCGACAGCAAGGGTCTCACCGCTCGCATCCAATTCCTCAGCCGCGATCACACCTTCGCTCTTATAACCAAAATCGATCAGGGCCCCGCGATCCGAAACCCCCACGACCCTGCCTTCGACAATATCACCCGGATGATATGTTGTCTGCTCTTGTTCGAACTGCTCCAGTATCGCCCCAAAGTCGATATCGCCGCCGTGCGGTTCGTCAACAGCCGTTTCAGCCGCCATTGCCGCTGGTTTTGCGACGGTCCTTGGAGCGTTTGCAACGGGGGCGATCTTCGCTTCGGTTGCTTCGGTTGTTGGCGGCGGCGCCGCTTCGGTCGCGGTCGGCGCGACAGGTTCGACCGTGTTCTGTTCGGGAGTGTTATCCGTCGCCAAAGTCTCGCCCGATTCCGATCCTTCGACGTTGTTGTTTACCTCGTTTGCCATTTACTATTTAGTTGAACTTCCTTAACTAGTTTATTTTCGCCTTTCCCATCTGCATGGGCATGAGCGTCTGAAATAAGCGACGCCAGTACCCACGGAAACCTGCGACCACGCTTTCCCGACGGCGGACTGATAACCCGCTCCACTACGCTTTGCTCATAAGAGCTTTCTTGGGCCGCATAAACCAAAAATTTTAGTGCGCATCCGTCTGCGTGTCAAGGTAAACGTTCAAAACCCTCAATAAATCCAAGATTTAACGGCGTCGGTCAAATCGACCGAAATGCTGTCGCCGCACATGGAAAGGACGAAAAACGAGCGGCCCTGTGGCCGCTCCGTCGTTACAAGGCTCTTTCCGTCGTTACATTCGCGTGATCATGTCGGTCACGCTGCTCACACCACCCATTTTTTCCATTTCTTCTCGGGCGATGTTCGACGTGTTTTGGATGCCGGCAAGGCGGAGTCGGAACTCGTCAGGGTTCGTCGAGCCTCTAAGTGCTTCTTCTAGAGTAATTAAACCTGATTGAAACAAGTAAAACAAACTTTGATCGAAGGTCTGCATCCCATACTGCGACGTGCCGGCCGCTATCGCGTCGCGAATCGACGGAGTCTTCTCTTCGTGCAGGATATAGTCCCGTATCAGCGGCGTCGAGATCATAACCTCCACGGCTGGGACGCGACTGTTCGCCATAGCGGATTTCATCAGCCGCTGCGAGACCACCGCCTTGAGCAGCCCCGCGAGTTGTATGCGGATCGATTTTTGCTGAAACGGCGGGAAGGCCGAGAGGATACGCGTGAGCGTTTCCTGAGCATCCAGCGTGTGCAAAGTGGACAAAACGAGGTGTCCGGTTTCGGCGGCGACCAAGGCCGTTTCGATCGTTTCGAGGTCGCGCATTTCGCCAACCAGGATCACGTCCGGATCCTGGCGCAAACTTCCGCGCAGTGCCTCGGCGAACGACCGTGTATCCACGTCCACCTCGCGCTGCGTAACAAAGCTTTCTTTATCTTTGTGAAGGAATTCGATCGGGTCTTCGATGGTGACGATATGGCAGTTCCGGGCCTGGTTGATCGAATCCACTATCGCGGCCAGCGTGGTCGATTTTCCCGAGCCCGTCGTTCCGGTGACGAGGACGAGGCCGCGGTTCTCTTCCGACACTTTCTGCAGAATGGGCGGCAGTCCAAGTTCGGCGAAGTTCTTGATCGTGTCCGAGATAACGCGGGCGACGATGCCGATCGAGTTTCGCTGCTGAAAGATATTTACGCGGAACCGCCCCAAGCCCGACACGCCGTAGCCGATATCGACCTCGAAGACCTCTTTGAAATGCTGCTTCTGCCGGTTCGACATCATCGAGAACGCCATCTCAAGTGTTTCGTCCTGCGACAGCTTCGAAACGCCCTCCAGCGGCCTCAGTTCACCGTTCACCCTGATCACCGGCACGGCACCGGCGCGCAAATGCAGGTCGGACGAGCCAAAGCTCATCGCCATGCGCAAAAGGTCATCAATTCGGCTGAACATAGTGAGTTGGTCGGATGCTTAAACGGCGATCTCAGATCTACCCGATCTTGGGTAACGCTTTTGTAGAGAACAGATGCAGAAAAAAGTGGCTGCTGATCGACGGTTTCACTGGCGACCCGGTATGCAAGAACACGGACAAACCATCACAACAAGTTTAACGCCTGCAGATTGGGCACGTCAAATGTTTTTTCGGCCCGCCTTAGCCGCCGATTTGTCGCCGGCGTAACCCCGGCCCGCGTGTGATAAGCACCCGGGCCTTTTCGTGCGCGGAAATCCTGTCCCGGCAGTTAGGCGGCCGTATCATTCGTATCTTCCAGGTCATTCCTCTCGTTCGCATCATTCGGGCCCGGGTTTTGGTTGGCCGAGTGGTGACGATAGGTTTATCTTGCGGCCGAGATTGGGTGCCGGGTGGAGGGAAATGAGAAAGGTCAGGGAGAAGGTTACGTTCGAGGATGAGAAGCTGGTGGCAGCGGTGAAGGCGTTGTATATGAAGTACAACGGCAAGAACGTTCTGCGGCTGGCGGCGGAGATACGTGCGGCGGGATGGCCTACGTTTACGCGCAACATAATGTACACGCGGACGGCGCGCGGCAAGACCGTGCTTGGATGGATAGAGCGGTTCGGGTGGAAGAAGGAGCTCGGGCGGAGGTTGAAGCGGCGCGAAACGACGAAGGCAAAGCGGACCAGGAGCTTTGAAGAATGGCTGCCGTCGGTTTCGCAGGGGATGGATTGGACCGCTTGGCATTTTGTGGATATTTGTCGCCAGCTTCAGCGCGTGACCGACGGCGACGTCGAACGGCTTATGCTTTTTATCCCGCCGCGGCACGGGAAATCGGAACTGGTCACGGTGCGATACACACTGTGGCGGCTCCTCCGCGATCCGCGGATGAACATTATCATCGCATCGTACAACCAAAAGCTTGCGAACCGTTTTTCGCGAAAGATGAAGAGGCTGGCGACGGGGTTGCAAATGTCACGGGCGGCGTCAGCGGCGGAAGAATGGGAGACCGCAGCCGGCGGCGGCGTAAAGGCAGTGGGCGTGGGGGCGGGCATAACCGGGTTCGGTGGCGACCTTGTCGTGATCGACGACCCTGTAAAATCTCGGGCGCAGGCGAATTCGCGTGTGTTTCGCGACCGCGTGTGGGATTGGTATCGCGACGACCTTTCCACGCGCCTCTCGCCCGGGGCGGCCATGATCCTGATCCAAACCAGATGGCATGACGACGACCTTGCAGGGCGGCTGCTGAAGGAAATGGAGAACGGCGGCGAGGCTTGGGAGGTGATCAGGATGCCCGCCCTGGCCGAAGGCTCATCCGCAAAGCGTCGAGTTACTTGATTCGCGGACGCCATTCGTGCTAATTTCTTGGCAAAGTTCAGACCTTCTCTTCACAAGAATTTCATGCAGCGGTGATTCGCTGTGTGGCTGTATCCGGATCGACGAGGCAGTACACGAAAGAATTGGCCGCTGATCACCCGATAGCGGCCGTTTTGTTGGTTCGATCTCAGGCCGAGGGTCCGATTTAGCCGTAGGAAGACATCTTTATGACCTCATCCCATATTTCTGCAGCCGTTCAAATTTTCGTCCGATCCGTCGTTGTGGCATTCTCATTGCTTGTGATGCTGGGATCGAGTGGCTTTGCAAGCTCCCTTGGTATCGAATCGTGTCGCGTGTCGGCAACAGGATCGTTGTCGCAGCGGATATGGACGGGTTATGAAGGCTCGATATTTTCGGCCCTGGCCCAACCGCACTTTTCGATGGACTTGATCAAGGCCCCTAACCTCGACGACGTCACGATTTCCATTGACGACATATCGCAACCCGAAGGGAATACAGACAATCAAATATTGCTGTCCGTGTCACTGAGTTCGCCGTCGGCCGAGTCGATCTCGGTCAGCTACTCGACAACTGATGGTACGGCAACCGCGGACTCCGACTATGTTCCAGCAAACGCACAGGTGACCCTGTTGCCCGGCGAAACATTCCTGCTGATCCCGATAACCGTTAAGGGCGACACGCTCGCGGAACCCGATGAAACATTTACCGTTAATCTCGGATCTCCGATAAATGCCGTGATCGCTAAGGGGACCGGAACGGTCACTCTTCTAAACGATGACGCCGCGCCCTCGCCGACGCCGACGCCAACCCCGACACCCTCGCCGACCGCGACACCTACACCGACGCCGTCAGGAGATGCGGTCCAATTCAGCTCTACTGTGTATTCCGTTAACGAAAACGTTCTGGCCGCAACGATCACGGTGACGCGTTCGGGATCCGGAGTCGGAGCGGTTGCCGTCGATTACGCAACCTCGAACGGCACTGCGACCGCAGGCGAAGACTATACTGGAACTTCCGGTACCCTTACCTGGACGGACGGCGATACCTCGGCAAAAACCTTCATTGTTCAGATCGGTGATGATACGAACCTAGAGCCGAACGAAACCATCAATCTGACCCTTTCGAATCCCGTTGGCATTGACATAGGTGCGCCTGGAACATCGGTGTTGACGATCATCGATAATGACACGACACCCGAGATCAGCATCAACGACGTCTCGCAACCGGAAGGCAATGCCCTGAATTCACTAAGCTTTACGGTCACGTTGAGTACTCCGTCGCAGCAGCCGGTCACGATCCAATACTCAACGGCAAACGGTACTGCAACTGCGGGAAGCGATTATGTCGAAGTTCCGAACACGTTCATTACGTTCGATCCCGGCGAGGTCTCAAAGCCGATCTCGATCAATATTCTTGGCGATTTTGTTGTCGAGCCCGATGAAAATTTCCTGCTCAATATCAATGGCGCGACAAATGCCGTGATCGCCGACTCGCAAGGCGTCGGTACCTTGATCAACGACGATGCCCCCGGGACGATCCAGTTCCAGTCATCCAACCTTTCGGTGGATGAAAATTCGGG
>WBZY01000383.1_pt1 | contig 33775 bp, 38 predicted proteins | sample 5204191 | NCBI WGS metagenome assembly WBZY01 (sample SAMN12344363, study PRJNA552823) | activated sludge metagenome | biome: Activated sludge suspended growth; feature: Anammox Sidestream; material: Wastewater; isolation source: activated sludge from anammox sidestream of wastewater treatment...
GGAAGTGAGAATGCAGGCATGAGTAGCGTATAAACACGTGAGAACCGTGTTCGCCGTAAATCTAAGGTTTCCGACGCCAGGTCATTCCGCGTCGGGTTAGTCGGGTCCTTAGCCGAGGCCGAAAGGCGTAGGTGATGGACATCCGGTCAACATTCCGGAACCGCTCAGGACGAGTGATGGGGGGACGCAACGAGGTAGGCCAGCCTGCTATTGGATGCAGGTGCGATCTGTTTAGGCGTTGAGGCTGATTGGCAAATCCGTCAGCTGAGCTGAGACAAGAGCGAGCCGTAAGGCATAAGTGGTTGAGCCTTGTTGCCGAGAAAAGCCTCTAAACGTTGAATTCTGAGCGCCCGTACCGCAAACCGACACTGGTAGATGGGTAGAGTATACCAAGGCGAACGGGAGAACCCTTGTTAAGGAACTAGGCAACATGACCCCGTAACTTCGGGAGAAGGGGTACCTTCGAGCGTTCGGGTAACCAAAGCGCTTGAAGGTCGCAGTGAAATGGCTCTGGCGACTGTTTAACAAAAACACAGGTCTCTGCTAAGCCGCAAGGCGATGTATAGGGGCTGACGCGTGCCCAGTGCCGGAAGGTTAAGGGGAGAGGTTAGCGCAAGCGAAGCTTCGAACCGAAGCCCCGGTGAACGGCGGCCGTAACTATAACGGTCCTAAGGTAGCGAAATTCCTTGTCGGGTAAGTTCCGACCCGCACGAACCGCGTAACGATCAGAGCACTGTCTCAACAAGGGACCCGGTGAAGTTGAAATGGCTGTGAAGATGCGGCCTACCCGCAGCAGGACAAAAAGACCCCGTGGAGCTTTACTGCATCTTGGCATTGTATTTGGACATGATCTGTGTAGCATAGGTGGGAGGCTTTGAAGCTGGGGCGTTAGCCTCGGTGGAGCCGTCAGTGAAATACCACCCTGATTATGTTTAGATCCTAACCCCGTTCCGTCATCCGGACGGGGGACCGTGCCAGGTGGGCAGTTTGACTGGGGCGGTCGCCTCCTAAATGGTAACGGAGGCGCCCAAAGGTTCCCTCAGGTGGAATGGAAACCCACCACAGAGTGTAAAGGCATAAGGGAGCTTGACTGCAAGACCAACGCGTCGAGCAGATACGAAAGTAGGGCTTAGTGATCCCACGGTACCGAGTGGAAGGGCCGTGGCTTACCGGATAAAAGCTACCCCGGGGATAACAGGCTGGTGAGATCCAAGAGTTCACATCGACGATCTCGCTCGGCACCTCGATGTCGGCTCATCGCATCCTGGGGCTGGACAAGGTCCCAAGGGTCGGGCTGTTCGCCCGTTAAAGCGGTACGCGAGCTGGGTTCAGACCGTCGTGAGACAGGTCGGTCTCTATCCGCTGTGGGCGTAAGGGATTTGAGAGGAGCTGCTCCTAGTACGAGAGGACCGGAGTGGACTGACCTCTGGTGTGCCAGTTGTCGCGCCAGCGGCATGGCTGGGTAGCTACGTCGGGCAGAGATAACCGCTGAAAGCATCTAAGTGGGAAACTCGCCTCAAGATTAGATCCCTGTATTCTGGTTAACAGAGTAAGACCGCAGGTAGACCACCTGCTATATAGGCAACAAGTGTAAGCGCAGTAATGTGTTGAGCTAAGTTGTACTAATGGTCGAGGGCTGAATCCCGTGATGTGGAGAACTTATTACTCTTCCACAACAAACATCAATCAGTTACTGTTCAGGACCAAATTGTGAAATAGTCCCTTGGTGATTGGAGCGACGGGGGTACACCCGGTCACATCCCGAACCCGGCAGTTAAGTCCGTCAGCGCCGATGGTACTTGGAGGGCGACCTCCTGGGAGAGTAGGTCATTGCCAAGGGGCTTTTCTTTTAAAATCTCACGCGCAGGCTTCCCAACTGCGCGTGATTCATGTATAATTAATCTTGCAGTTCGGTTGACGGGCACCCCAGTTGTCCGCATCAAATACCAACGGAGAGTGAAGCGTACGGTCTGATCCAGCGATCATGTTGTCGTTTCTTTTTTCTTGAAGCCCTCACCCGACTCTGCACGAATGCAGAGTTTTTTATTTCCATGCGGGAAGGAGGTGACTTCGTTTGGCATCCGTAAATCTTCGTAACGGCGAATCGCAAGACTCGCTGTTGAAACGCTTTCGCAAAAAAGTCGTCAAGAGCGGCGTGCTTAGCACCGTCCGCCGCAAACGCTGGTTCGTCTCCAAGAGCGAACAGCGCCGCATGGAAAAGAAAAAAGCAATTCGCCGTATCAAACGGCGCACATTCACCCGCGACGGCGAGTGAACCGAATAGGAAGAGGCACTATGGCTAAGGAAGAAGATAAAATCCGCGCCGAAGGAGTTGTAGTCGAGGCGCTGCCGGGCACGCAATTCCGCGTGCGGCTCGATAACGGGCACGAAGTGCTGGCATACCTCTCCGGTAAAATGCGCAAGCACTACATCCGCATTCTGCTCGGCGACCGCGTTGCCATGGAAATGTCGCCCTACGACCTGACCCGCGCCCGCATCACCTTCCGCCAGCGCAAGAACGCCCCCATGCCCGCGCCGACCGAATAGCCCTTGCCCCGTTTTTTTTCTTTAATAACAAACGGCTCCCGAACATTCGAGAGCCGTTTTGCGTTGACGGATAAACTACCGCTTCTTTTTGCCAGTGGGGTTGGTTCGCGCGTGGCGGCAAGATGCCATCTTGCGCTACTCGCCCGCGCGGAGTCGGCTCCCGCAGGTGCGGCAGAAGTGATCGCCCGGTAGCGAGCGAGCGCCGCACTCGTGGCAATAACTTGCCTGGCTTGAATCAGCCGTCCCTGTGGTAGATTGGCGCCGGCGTCCCGAAGATGCGGAAGAAGCAGGAGTCCCGCGCGACGAACGCCAATAGAAGAAAACCGCGAAGGCGATCATTGCCAGCCCGACCAAGCCGACGATCCATGGGATTCGGTCCACCGACACGCGACCTGGCGTGTTTTCGTCAATGGGCGCGGAGGGTTGCACTTGATCCGCCGCGCTCGAGTCGGTGAGCGATTCGCTCGCGCGTTCGTACTCGATCTTGAACTGATACGATTGCCCCATCTTCAAATTTGATTTTGAAGCCGTCCCCAGAAAATATTTCCCATCGGCGGAACGTTGCGACGAATCCAGCGCGGGCGAGGCGGTCACGTTCACGCTGTCGCCGGGAAGTTGAAGATGGAGGTCGAACGTTTCGGCGGGATAATCGCCGAACCAATGGAAGTAGAACGAGCGTTTGTTTCCATCGCGTTCGAGCGGTTGATAGTATTCGATGCGATACGGCGCGTAGGTTTCGACGTTCAAGATAACGGTTTGCCAATCGCCTTCCACGACGGGGCTTTCGAACGAGGTGTTGACGAGCTGTCCGTTCGCTTCGTAGGCGACGGCGATCAAATTGCTGTCGCTAGGGAAGCGCAGGGTCACTGTAGTAGGCAGAGCAATCTTTTGTGAAACGACAAATTCATTGATGACCAGCATGCTAGGCTGGTCGAACTCCGCCCACAACGCGACGCTGATGGATTCAAGTTTCACGCCGCGTTGCGCGCCGACTTGTGTCGGCAAAAGTGAAAGGCACAAAATAGTGAGAAGGGTAAGCCACCGATTGAGCATTTGCAATCTCCGAAATTTTCTCCCCGAATCTTACCATAGGCTTTTCAAGCGCCGCTGATGGCTTTGACCAATTTCCAGCAAACAAAGTTGGCGGGCGTTTCGATCTTGTGTTTTTTTCCGGCATTCACGACCGCGCCGCAGATCGCGTCGATCTCCGTCGGCGCGCCGCGCAGTACATCTTGCAACATGGACGATTGGTTGGCGGCGGTCTTGCGCGCCACTTCCTCTGCAAAGGCTACGGGATCATCGAACGGCAATTTTATTTTTTCCGCGCGGGCGACCTCAGCGGCTTCACGCGCCAGTTTCACCATCAACTCACGCGCGGCCGGACGCTTCAACAATTCGCCGTTCGGCACGCGCAACAACGCGGTCAGCGGGTTGATCGCCGCGTTGACGACGAGTTTGCCCCAGACGAGCGCTTGCGCGTCTTCGACGATATGCACGTTGAACTTTGCGGACGTCAACCCCGCTTCGATCGCAGGGACAGCTGGATGCCGCTGGATTGAAACGATTCCTTCGCCCCCGGCGCGTGCAACTCCCGGCGCGACGAGGGTCGCTCCAGTAGTTGTGCTTCCCAGCGCGACGCGCGAAAGCTTCTTTGCCATAGAGAGCGCAGAGTTCTTTGAGTTTTTTTCTCTTTTCTTCTCTGTGATCTCTGTGGCTGACTTATCCAGAACCTGAGACAGGGTTTCGAAATTGCCAAGCCCGTTTTGGAGAGTGATCGCGAGTCCATCGTCGGCAAGACATTCCTTCAATTGATTCGCCGCGCGTTCCGTCTGCCATGCTTTGACCAGCACGAGCGCGTATTTTGCTCCGACACAATCACGCGGGTCATCCGTCGCGCGGACTTTATAACTATGTTCGTTTCCTTCTGCATCAACCAGCCGCGCGCCATCCTTTTGTAGGGAGGCGATGCCGTCCCTCCACGTGCCAAGCATGGTCACGCGGTGACCCGCTTCCGCCAGCCGCGCCGCGAACAACACGCCCAGCGCGCCAGTGCCGAGGAAGAGGATGTCCATTGTGTTACGCAGTACGCAGTAGGAAGTAGACAAGTACACACGTATACATGTACAACAACAAGTCTTGCTTACTTGTTTCCTTGTCTACTTGTTTCCCTGCATCTCAGCCAATTTCCTTCAAAAGCGCATCCCATTCCGCGTCATCCATCTCAACCGTGTGCTCCAGCGCGGGGAAGCGTTTGGATTCGACATCCTCGATGTAATCGCCGAAGGCTTTTTGCATCTCGCTGTGGAAGTTTGCGTATTTCTTGACGAACTTCGGCGTGAAGCGGTCGAACAAGCCGAGCAGGTCGTGTGTGACCAGCACTTGACCGTCACAGCCCGCGCCCGCGCCGATGCCGATGGTGGGAATCGAAATCTTCTTCGAGATCAACTCCGCCAGCCGAGCGGGTGCCGATTCAAGCACGATGGAGAAACAGCCTGCCTCTTCGAGAATGAGCGCGTCTTCCACGAGTCGTTTGGCGGCGACGGCGGTTTTGCCTTGCGCGCGGAATCCGCCAAGTTGGTTGACCGATTGCGGCGTTAGACCGAGATGCCCCATGACGGGAATCCCCGCGCCGACGATGGAGCGGATCGCGTCCGCGCGTTCGCGTCCGCCCTCGAGTTTGATCGCGTCCATGCCGCCTTGTTGGAGGAAGCGTCCCGCGTTGCGCGTTGCCTCTTCAACGGAAACCTGATACGACATAAATGGCATGTCGCCGACGAGCAGGGCGGTCTTGGCTCCCCGTGAGACCGCGCGGCAGTGGTGGAGCATCTCGTCCATCGTGACGGGAAGCGTGTTTTCGTAGCCGAGCACGACCATCCCCAGCGAATCGCCAACGAGGATGGAGTCGACTCCCGCTTTGTCCATCGCAAGCGCGGTGGGGTAATCGTACGCGGTGAGCATGGTGATGATCTCGCCGCGCTCCTTTTTTTGGCGATAGGTGAGGGTAGTGACTTTCTTGCGCGCGGTCGGCGCACTGGTGGAAACAGACGTGGTAGACATGGTATCCTCCGAATAGGTAGGAGCCGTTTGATGCGGTCGTCCCCTGTTCGCCGCGCTGGACAGGCTTGGGTGAATTTTTCCGTCGCGTTCACGCAGGGCGGATACGCGCGGTGTTGCTTCGTATTATTCCACAAATTTCCTTTTTCGCCTATAATTAAATTATCAATATTTTGATACGGCACGTAGGGGCGGGGTTACTCCCCCCTACGAAAAAAACAAGGAGAATCTTCATGAAACGCATGTTTGGCTTTTTGATCGGCATCTTTGTCGGCGCGTTGGTCGGTTCGACGATCGCGCTGTTGATGGCGCCCGAATCGGGCGAGGAACTGCGCGGGATGATCCGCGCGCGCGGCGAGAATTTCTTCAACGACGTCCGTCACGCGGCGGACGAGCGCCGCATCGAGTTGCGTCACAGATTGGAGGAGATGCGCGCGCCGAGAGAGGGGTAAAAGGTAACAAGTATGCAGGTCTAACCGTAATAAAGTTGTCTACGTGTTTCCTTGATTCCAGTTTAATAAAACTCATTTACCCTTCGCATATTCCTCTCATACTCCGCTCTCTCCAAAATTATCTCCTGATTCATCCCTGCGGACCTTTCCCGCAGGGATTTGTTTTCGATGGCTTCGATCAATGCGGATGCGATGGATTGCGGATCGTTCGCATCGAATAGCAGACCGTTTCCGTTCGGTGTGATCCACTCGCGGATGGATTCCAAATCGCCCGCGACGGGGAAGCATCCGCACGCCATACCTTCGAGCAGGGTGTTCGGGGTGCCGTCGTGGATGGAGGGGGAAACCAAAATCTGCGCGCGGCGGTACACGTCGGCGATTTGGTTTGAAGGAATTAAGCCGAGCAATTCAACCGAATCTCCAAGCCCTAATTCTCTAATTCTCTGAATCGCTTCTTTTTCGCCTGCCATGCCAGTGCAAATAAATTTCGCGTTCGGGTGTTTCGCCAGCACAAGCGGAATGGATTTGAAGAACATATCATTCCGCACGTACGGACGAAAGCCGCGCGGGTTCAGAATGATTGGCTCTTCGACAGGTTTCGCGGGCGGATAAAAAATATCCGTGCGGATGCCGCCGTTGCCCGGGGCGACTAGCGTCGGCTTGGACGAGTCGAAACCCCATTCGATCGCCAGCCGAATGTCGCGGTGACAATCGGAGTGGAGCGCGTCTGCGGTTTGCAATGCTTTGCGCGTGTAATGTCGCATCAGCGGGGAGGAGGGCGCGTGCAGGGTGAAGTCGTTGCCCCAAGTGGAGATAATGAATCGCCCTGAGCGGAGCGCAGCGGAGACGAAGGGCGCTTTGTCTCCGCTCAGCGCGCTTGCCGTGATCATCCCCTCATACGGAATCCTCATGGCATGGATGATGTCGGGTTGGATTTCGTCAATGAAGTCGCGGAGTTGCCGCGCAGCGCGGGGAATCGTCATAGGACCGAGCCACTGCCGAATGACTGTGCGCAGGCTCAAGGTCCGAGCTGAAGCGGCGCCGGGGCGTTGAGTCGCTTTCTTGAGTCCGCTAAAGGCGACAGGGATGGTTTCCATCCGCTTGATCGGTAAATCCAATGAAGCGGGAAACGTGGATGCGATGAACACATTGTCGCCGCGTTCGACAAAATGCCGAATCCAGTTGAGGGCGATGGGCGAACGCGCGTCCACGACGAAGAGGATTTTCATGTCTGCGATTATACGTCATTGCCCGAAGCGGCAAGTCGAGGTATAGTTACCGAGGATGGACAAGAAAAAGATACTCGTCGTCGAAGACAACATCGATAATTATGAGCTGATGCGCGTGATCCTCGAACACGGCGGCTATGACGTTTTTCTCGCGGTGAACGGGCGCGATGGCGTGGACGCGGCGCGCTTGCAAAAGCCCGATTTGATTCTGATGGACCTGGGTCTGCCTGAAATGGACGGCTGGGACGCGGCGGAACGAATCAAAGCGGACGCGGCGACCAAAGATATTCCGTTGTACGCGATCACCGCGCACACTCTGCCGCGTGACCGCTTCCGCGCCTTGCAAGCGGGTTGTGACGGCTACTTTACGAAGCCTTTGAATGTGCAAGGGTTGTTGGAAGAGGTGGGGAACGCGTTGGATAAGAAAAAGAAGAGCAAGCGGCGCCCGCGTAAGTTGATCTTTTGAAAGCGGCGTAACAAATTGCGCGTTATTCGGTCATGGATGGGATTCTCGTTAAGCAGGGCAATCGGATTTGCCATGAAAAAATCAGCGAAAGAGGTATGAATCTATGAAACAAATTTGCGTTGTCGGCGTTGGGTACGTCGGTTTAGTGACTGGCGCCTGTTTTGCCGACCTGGGGAACCGCGTCATCGCGTTGGATGTGGATACGAAACGCATCGAAAATCTCAATCAGGGCATCATGCCGATCTATGAGCCAGGGCTGGAGGAACTCGTGCGGCGCAACGTGAAGGCAGGTAGGCTGTCGTTCACAACGTCTTATGCCGACGCGCTCAAAGGCGCGGAGTTCGCTTTCATCGCGGTGGGGACTCCCGAAGGCGTAGACGGCGCGGCGGATTTGCAATACGTGGAGGTCGCCGCGCGTTCGCTTGCTCAACATATGAGCGCGCCGCTGATCATCATCAACAAATCCACGGTTCCCATCGGGACGGGGGACTGGGTCGCCGACATTGTGAAGTCTGCCCAGCCTCAGCCGATTGACTTCTCGGTGGTGTCTTGCCCCGAGTTTTTGCGCGAAGGTTCAGCCATCGCGGACTTCATGGCTCCGCATCGCAACGTGATCGGCTCGCTGGATAAAGACGCGGCGAACAAAGTGGCTCAATTGCACCTGCCTCTGCGCGCACCGATTGTCATCACCGATTTGCGGACCGCCGAAATGATCAAGTACGCGAGCAATGCTTTCCTCGCCGCGAAGATCTCGTTCATCAACGAACTGGCGGACGTGTGCGAGGCGTACGGCGCGGACGTGAAAGAGGTCGCCGCGGGCATGGGCTACGATGCGCGCATCGGGCGTCACTTCCTCGACGCGGGTCTGGGCTGGGGCGGTTCGTGCTTTCCGAAAGACGTGCAGGCGCTGGCGTTCATGGCGAAACAAAAAGGACTCAACCCGCGCATCCTCAACGATGTGGTGGATGTGAACTACGACCGCCGACGTGACGTGCCGACGCAAGTGGAAAAATTGCTCGGCGGAAACCTGAAAGGCAAGACGGTCGGTATGCTTGGGCTGGCGTTCAAAGAAAACACGGACGATATGCGTGATGCGCCCTCGGTGGATATTTCCAACGCGTTGATCGCTGCAGGCGCGAAAGTCCGCGCGTATGATCCTGTGGCGCGTGAAGTCGCGGCGCCGATGATGCCCGCCGTTGAAATTGTCGCTGACGTTTACGATATGGCAAAAGGTTGCGACGCGCTGGTTGTGGTCACACCGTGGAACGAGTTCAAACAACTCGACCTTGAAAAGGTCAAATCATTGTTGAAAACGCCTGTCATTTACGATGGGCGTAATATCTACGATCCCGCTCGCATGTCTGAGATGGGCTTCACCTATCGCGCCATCGGTCGTCCCTCCAACAACGGACGCGCATAGAGAGGGTGCGTCGCACGTAGCAAGTGAATTAATGCGTCGGGTAGTCGGGTACAATATGCCCCGCTACCCGATTTTGCTTTAACGATCCAACTACACAACTATCAAACTATTCAACTACCAAACTAAATGACTACCCCTCCTGTCTGTGATTACGAAGGCTCCGATTATCAAACTTCCTTTTGGGATAAAGGCGGACGCGAATACGAAGACCGCACGGAAGCGATCGCTCTTAGGCGACTCCTCCCAAAAAGCGGACGCATCTTACTCGAACTTGGGGCTGGCGCAGGGCGGAACACGCCGCGCTACCTCGGCTTTGATCGTCTCGTCCTACTCGACTACTCGCGCACTCAACTTGAGCAGGCACAACAGCGACTCGGTAATTCAGAGAAGTACATTTATGTCGCGGCGGACGCGTATCGCTTGCCCTTCGTCGACGGCTTGTTCGACGCGGCGACGATGATTCGTGTTTTGCATCACATGGCAGACGCGCCGAAGGCATTGGGTCAGGTGAAGAATGTGCTAGCGGCGAATGGTGTTTTTATTTTGGAGTTCGCTAACAAATTAAACTTGAAAGCGATTTTCCGTTATTTGCTTGGTAAGCAGAAGTGGAGTCCGTTCACGCTTGAGCCTGTTGAGTTCGTCAAACTCAATTTTGATTTCCACCCGAAAGTGATTCGTCAATGGCTCGGCAACTTGGGATTCGACATCGAGAAAACGCTGACGCTTTCGCATTTTAGAATAGGGATTTTGAAGCGAATCATCCCAACAGGCGTTTTGGTTTTCCTAGATTCGATCCTTCAATGGACGGGCGCATTAGTTCAAGTCACGCCATCGGTGTTTGTGAGAGCAAGAATCGTGGGGCGGGATGGTATCCCGCCCGTTGGACAAGATGGCATCTTGTCCTACTTTAAGTGCCCCGATTGCGGAGATAGTCCGCTCGTGGACAATAAATCCTTTCTTGAATGTTCAAATTGCAAAAAGAAGTGGGGAGTGAATCAGGGAATTTACGATTTTCGAGAGCCGATGCGGTAATCTGAAAAGTTGTGTAAGGAGAGAGTGAGAACGAGTTATATCAACTACCTGTATGCGTCTTTTCGATGACGGACGCGGACAATTTCGATTACCAGCCTGTTTTCTATCACTTCGTATACGACCCGATAATCCCCAATTCGAATGCGGTAACTTTGTTCAGATCCAACCAATTTCTTTACGCCTGGTGGGTATGGATTTATCGCTAAATCGCTAACTGCCTCGGCAACTCTTGTGATCATTTGCCGAGGCAGTTTTTGTAATTCTTTATATGCCGAATTCTTCCACTCAATTCGATAGGAAGCCATCGCGTTTCAATCTTGCCAGAACTTCTTCGTGAGAAATGGAAGGTTCTTCCCGTCGTTCCGCCATCACTGCGAGATCTTCCATATCTTCGATGAGTTCTTCGAACTCTTCGATGGGAAGAATCACCGCCGTTTTGTTGCCGTCTTCGTCGGTTACATATTTTGCCTGAAGTTCACGGATCGCATTCATAGCTTCTCGCTTTCGTTTTCATTATAACCCATGCTGAATTGCAATCACTGCGGCTTGGGTTCGGTCTGAAACTCCCAACTTTTCCAATATCGCGCTGACGTGGTTGCGGACCGTCCCCTCGGAGAGGTGGAGTTGACTGGCGATCTCGCTGTTGGGGAATCCCTTGGCGAGGAGACGTAGTACGTCCAGTTCACGCTCGGTGAGTTTCTCGGCAAGGATGGAGGCGGGTTGTTTTTGGTTGCTGACAACTTGATTCATCAATTTGCCCGCAACCGCTGGATCGAGAAATGATTTGCCGTCCATCGTCCCGCGGATGGCTTCGATGATTTTCTGGCGCGGCGTGTCCTTCAATAAATAGCCTGACGCGCCCGCGCGGATGGCGTCGAAGAGCCATTCGTCGTCGTCGTAGGTGGTGAGGACGAGAATCTTGATCTCGGGGAATTTGGCGCGGAGTTGCCGCGTCGCTTCGATGCCGTTGACGCCTGGCATTTTCAAATCCATCAGGATTAAGTCGGGACGTTTCTGCGCGGCGAGTTCGAGCGCCTCGGCGCCGTCGGACGCGGAGCCGACGACTTGCATGTCCTTTTCGAGGGTGAGGAGCATTTCAAGTCCGTCGCGGATAACTGCTTGATCGTCGCAGAGGAGGATTTTCATTTTACATTTTTCTCTTGTTTTAGCCCCGAGTTCTTTCTGTAAGCATCATTTTCGCCGCCCTGCGCCCAATTTCCACCGCGAAATTCGTGCCGCGATCCCATGGGTAGACCTGGCTCATCGAAGCGAAATAGAGTCCCTCGATGGGCGTTTGAATGGCGGGAATATTTTTCGAGTGATTCACCAACGGCACAGGTTGGGCGTAATTCGTTTTGTTTACCCAAACTTTTTTCACCCAATCTCTCTCGAACGCGGGATTGATCCGTTTGAAGGCGGGAATAAATCGTTCCAGTAACTCTTCGTCGCTCAGCGAAAAATATTCATGGCCGAGCTCCAGATAATCGCCTGCGTACGCGATGTGATCGCCGCCGAAATGATCTTTGGAAACAAAATTCGTATGCTCCACCAGCGCCAACATCGGGAAGCCCGCTTCTTTCGGCAAGTTGAACCAGTAATAACCCTCGTTCGATAATTGATGTTTGAGCGACAACACCATCACCACCGCACCCATAGACTTCAACTCGAGTAAGCCCTTCAAATAATTCTCTGGAAGATCGGGACACATTTTCGCCATGAGGGATGGAGACGTGGTGACTAACACTTTATCGAATGACTCGATGTCCACGTTCAACCCCCCTGACGTCTGATTCTGTTTAATGAACTTTACCTGCGTCCCCAGCCGAATCTCCACGCCCATGCCGCGCAGTTTCTCTGCGAACACGTCGGCGAAGCGTTGAAAGCCGCCCTCGAACGTGCCCAGCCGCGTCGTCCGCGCTTTGATGCGCGCCCACATCCACGCCATGTTGACATCTTGGTAAAACGGACCGAACTTCCCGATCAGTAACGGCTTCCACATCTGCTCATAGACTTCTTTGCCAGCCCATTTCAACATCCACGCATCGGCGGTGACTTTTTCCAGGGCGCGCCAGTTGTCCGTGAGGCGAAGAAACAGCCCGACGAATCCGAAGCGGATCTTGTTGAGTCCAAACCCAAGTCCCGGAAAACGTAGCGCATTGAGGATCGAATCGAAGGGATAGAATTTTCCTTTGTAGTACATCACCGTCAGCGGACGCGGAAAGATAACTTTATTCTGCAACCCCAATTCAGCGATTAATCCCATCATTGAACTGTCCGACTGAAACCAGTGATGATAAAACTTTTCGACAGACCAATCCCAGTGCGGCTCTTTGAACCCTGATGCCAACCCGCCCACATAATTTGCGGATTCAAAAATTGTGACTTCGTGACCTGCTTTTTTTAGGTCATACGCGGCGGCAAGTCCGCCGAACCCCGCGCCGATAATTGCGATTTTCATTAATTGACACTCCATTGAAAGCGACAGTCACGTTTAACGTGACTGTCACTTGTTAGTTTTCTGTTCTAATTTCCCTGCAAGGATTTTGAGCCTGTCCCATTTTTGCCTCACTACGTAGATCATGGCGAGGGTTTGTAACCAGCGCGGTTCGCATTGCGGATTCGCCGCCAACTGTTCGAACACTTCCATTGCCTGATCGTCCGTGCGGCGCGTCTTTGAATATTCAGTTGCCAATTGAACGAGAAATACTTCGCGTTGTTTGCGGACTTGCGTGTCTTGCAAGATTCGCTGTTGAGCCTCTTCCACGCGCACGCGCACCTTGGCGATGGCTTCTTCGAGTTCATCCCCGGTGAACGGCTTGACGAGATATTCTTGTACGCCGACCGAGATCGCGTTGCGGAAAGTTGCCGCGTCTTTTTCCGCCGAGATGATGATGCAACCCGTTTCAGGACGAACCTTTGCGATTTCGCGATAAGCGGTCAACCCGTCCATTTCAGGCATGTTGATGTCGAGCAGGACGAGGTCAGGTTGATGTTCGGCGGCGAACTGAACCGCCTGTATGCCGTTCGAGGCGATGGCGACCACTTCCACATCGTCAATGGTGGCGAGCATCAAGCGCGTGTTACGCCGCGTCTCCTGAATATCGTCGGCGATCAACACCCTGAGTTTTTTTCGTGCGGACAGTTCGGGTTGTGCCATTTCCTTGCCTTTTTACTGTTTCTCAGGCTTAAGTATAACTCACCAAAATGACGTGCTTCACAATTTTTCCGTTTCAGCCCGGAGCGAATCGCTCCATCGAATCCCTTCCTTGGCAAGGAAATATGCTCCCAACAGTGTGATGGGAAGCCACAACGCGACATGCAATGTGAGGGTGTAGCCTGCGGCTGTGGCTTGGTCTACGCCGTAGGCGGTAAGCACAGCGATCCCCGGCGCGTCGAAGGTGCCGATGTAGCCCGGCGCGGAGGGGATGGTCGTGGCGAGGTTGACGATTCCATTCATCAGCATCAGCGCGAAGAACGAGACCGTGAAATCGAAGGCGTGCATCACGAACCAGTATTTTCCCGTTTCCAACAGCCAGATGATGACCGAGGTGAAAAACACCATCAAAACATTCCACGGCGAGCGGAGGGATGCCAGTCCATCGAGAAATTTATTCATCAAACCGATAATGCGTTCGTGCAATCTCTTCGGGGTGAGGCGATGAATAAACCACAACCCGATTTTTGCCGTCGCGTGCGGGAACATGGCGGCGAGCAAAAAGACGACCAGCGCGCCGAGGAAGAGTCCCGTGCCGATGACCGCCACTTGTTGAATGTTGCCGACGAAGCCAGAAGCGCTGGTGAGTTTCGCTAATTCGGGTAGGTTGACAAAAACGAACGCCAGCATCACCACGCCGTCGAAGATTCTTTCGACGATGATCGTGGCTAACGATGCCGAAACAGACACGCCCTCTTTACGTTTGAGGATCACCGCGCGCAAGACTTCGCCTGCCCGCGCAGGATAGATGTTGTTGCCCATGTAGCCGATGGTCGTGATGGGAAACATCGTTTTCGTCGGAATCTTTTTGATAGGCTTGAGGAGGTAATGCCATCTCCACGCCCGCACCCACACGCCGACGAAGTAGACCCCGATGCCTGGGAGCAACCACCAGTAATTTGCTTTTTGAACGGCGCTCCAGAATTCATCCAGTTGCAAGCCGCGCAGGGCGAGCCAAATGAAGAGGATGCTGATGATTACGCCGAGCCAAAATTGCCATTTTTTCATAGTGGGGGATTGTATCATCTCGAAGAGATCTCGCAGGTTGCTCAAAATTGGGCGGTTGGGAACGCGTCCGCAGGCGAGACAGGCGGAAGGTCCGGAGTGAAGCGGTCTGTCAACGTCCGTGAAATTTGATAGAATAAATCCATGTCTATTGAAATACCTGCGCGCGTTGCGTTCCTGAAGAAGATCCATCTTTTTTATGGATTGGAAGATGACGCGCTGGTGAATATCGCCGAGGAATTGGACGAGCAGTCTTATCCAAAAGATAGTGTGGTGGTCAAACAGGACAGCCCAGCCGATAGCTTTTACATGATCTATGGCGGGAGTGTTCGGATTGTTCGTTCGCAGGATGGAAAAGAGATTCAACTGGCGCGGCTGGTGAAGGACGATTATTTCGGCGAGATGGGGTTGATTTCGAACCGTCGGCGTTCAGCAACGGTGACCGCGTTGGATGATACTTCGTTGCTGATCCTCTCGCGCGATGATTTTAAGAAATTATTCCGCGAACATCCCGATTTGAAATATAACCTTGATGTGGCGTTGCGGAGTCGTCAATTGGCGCGGCAACTCCGCTTCAAATGGTTACGACCCGATGAGGTGATCTATTTTCTGGCGCGCAAGCATTGGGTGGCGCTCTACCCGAAAATTCTCGCTCCGCTTGGTTTGCTTGTTATTCCGATCTTGTTCGGGTATTCTTACTTTCGCATTTTGACGCATTCCATTGTCGCGACAGCGGCATTGGGTTCGTTGTTTGCGGCGCTTGTGTGGTTGGGTTGGCTCTTGCTCGATTGGAGTAACGATTATTACGTGGTCACTAATCAGCGTGTGGTCTGGCTTGAAAAGGTGATCGGCATTTACGACAGCCGGCAGGAGTCGCCGCTTTCGATGATCGTCTCAGTGGGCGTGGAGGTGAATCAGTTCGGGCGTTTCCTCGATTTCGGCAATGTCATCGTGCGCACTTTTGTGGGGCGGATTGACTTTGCTATTGTGAATCATCCCACGCAGGCGGCAAAGATGGTCGAGGAGTATTGGCAGCGGACGAAACAGGCGGCAGTTGCAACGGAGAAGGAAGCGATGAAGGATGCGATCCGATCGCGGCTGGGGATTCCGGTTCCTCCGAAGCCTGAGCCTGCTTCGCCCCAGCCGACCGCATCCGTCCCTCGGCGGAGCGGCGCAGCGTTTTTGAAACTGCTCGGATCCAACACGTTGAAATTGCGTTATGAAACCGGCGACAGCGTGATCTATCGCAAGCATTGGGTAGTATTGTTGTTGAATTCATGGATGCCATTGGCGGGAGTGTTCGCGTCTTTCGGATTGTTCCTTTCACGCTTATATCAGTTGTATTTCGACCAGGATAATGCGTTTATTTCTTTGGTAAACGGGCTTAATGTGGACGTGTGGGCGCTCTTGACCCTGGGAATCATGGCGCTCTTCGTCGGCTGGTTTTTGTATCGCTTTGTTGACTGGAGCAACGATGTATTTGAAGTGAACGCCGACCAGATCATAGATATTGACCGAACGCCTTTTGGGACCGAAACGCGTAACGCCGCGCAACTTGAAAATATCCTTGGCACCAAATATGAGCGCCGAGGTTTGCTGGGAAATCTTTTTAACTTTGGTCATGTCTACATTACTGTGGGCGGCAATAAACTTGTCTTTGAAGATGTGATAGATCCAGCCAACGTGCAATCGGATATTGACCGCCGCCGCGATGCCCGCGTAGTGAAGAAAAACCAGGCTGTTGCGGCGGCTGATCGCGAGCGGATGGCGGATTGGTTGGTAACGTACCACGATAACGCCGAAGAATTTAAAAAACAACAGGAAGAGAACAAGAGGAATCAACAGAATGGCTCTGCGTAACATCGTTACCCTCCCCGATCCCGTGCTGAAACGCAAGGCTCATACAGTTACAAAATTCGACAAGTCTCTCCAAACGCTGTTGAACGACATGGTTGAAACGATGCGCGCCGCGCCCGGCGTAGGGCTTGCCGCGCCGCAGATCGGATTGTCTGAGCGGATTATCGTGATCGAATACTTCGAGAAACGGGAAGACGAGGAAAAAGAGGACGCGCCAAAGAAAGTATGGGCGGCGATCAATCCTGAAATCGTGAAAGCCTCGCAAGAAACTTTGCTGGGCGTGGAGGGTTGCCTCTCCATCCCTGGTTTGGTGGGGGAGGTGGAACGTCACGCCGAAGTTCACGTGAAGGCGTTGAACCGTCACGGTAAGCCGATGCGCATCAAAGCCAAGGGCTGGCTAGCGCGCATCTTCCAGCATGAGATCGACCACCTGAACGGAATCCTGTTCACCGAGCGAGCGACGCGAGTCTGGCAACCGCAAGAGGAAGTTGAGACTGAGCAGGAGGTGTAACTCTATCTGCTACGCAGTACGAAATACGAAGTACTGCGTATTTCGTACTGCGTAATAAAACCTCATGAATATTCGCCCTCTCACTCGAGAAGACCTACCCCGTCTGCGTCAATTCTGGGCTGAGCATTGGGGCGGCGAAATCATCGTCTCGCATGGAGTTGCCCATCAACCCGAGGATGTGGAAGGTTTTGTTGTGGACGATGAAGAATATTGGGCGGGCTTGCTAACCTACAGAATAACGAACGGCGAATGTGAAGTCGTTTCGATTGACGGTTTGCAGGAAGGGCAGGGGATTGGCACAATGCTATTGAGAAAAACGATCGAAGAAGCGCGCGCAAGGAAATGCAGGAGAATTTTCCTCGTTACCACCAACGATAATCTCTACGCCCTCGGCTTTTACCAACGACGCGACTTTGAACTGGTCGCTATCCATCGCGGCGCAGTGAACGAATCGAGAAAGATCAAACCGAGCATTCCGATCATCGGTCAAAACCACATTCCCTTGCGCGACGAGATCGAGTTGGAAATGATATTGAATCCGTAGGGGCACAGCGAGTCTTGAACGACTTTGACGATTTTGAGTTTCGCTGTGCCCCTACATGGCAACCATGTTCTTAAAACACCTCTCCCTCACTAACTTCCGCAAATACACGCGGCTCACACTGGATTTTCCTTCGCGCGTGGTCTTGCTCACAGGCGCGAACGCGCAGGGCAAGACGACCGTGCTCGAAGCGATTTATTTTCTCGCGGCGTTCACGTCGTTTCAAACGAACGCGGATCGCCAACTCATCAACTTCATCGAAGCCGAGAAAAAAGATTCGTCCGCCGTGGCGCGCCTCATCGCCGAGTATCAACGCGGCAATCGCAAACATCGCATCGAAGCGCGGCTCATCCTCGAACCCGTCGGCGTGCTCAACGGTCAGCGGCTTCGCAAAGAGGTGTTGCTCGACGGCGTGAAGAAACCCATCAACGACGCGGTCGGTCATTTCAACGCGGTCGTCTTCGTGCCGCAGATGTCACAGATCATCGAGGGCGCGCCCGAAGACCGCCGCCGATATTTGAATCTCGCGCTGGCGCAATCCACACCTGCGTATGCGCGCGTGTTGGGCGAATACAATCAAGCGCTCACACAGCGTAACGCGCTCCTCAAAATGTTGGGAGAACGCGGGGGCAGCGGCGACCAGCTCGAAGTCTGGGATGACGCGTTGGCGAGTCACGGAGCGCAAATCATCGCGTGGCGAATCGAAGCCGTCCAGCAGATTCAACGACTCGCTTCGCGCATCCATTTTGAGTTGACTCACGGAAGCGAGACTCTGCGCCTCTCGTACATGCCCGCGTACGATCCGCTTCCGCAACCGAACGGGCAGTTGGGTTTGAAAATGGACACCGAAGTGGACCGTTCGAGTTTGAAACTGAACGAGATCGAAAATGGATTCCGCACGCGCCTGCGCGAGTTGCGCGCAGATGAGATCGCACGCGGCGTGACGACGATCGGTCCGCATCGCGACGAGTTGCGTTTCATCGCTGATAAAGTGGATCTCGGCGATTACGGCTCGCGTGGACAGATCCGCACCGCGTTGCTCGCGCTCAAACTCGCCGAGGTGAATTGGATGAAGGAACGAACGGGCGAGTGGCCCGTGATTCTGCTCGATGAAGTGATGGCGGAGTTGGATTTGCAACGCCGCGCCGATCTGTTGAAATACGTCGGCGAGAGTGAGCAAGTGTTGTTCACGACGACCGATTTGAATTTGTTCGCGCCTGAGTTCGTTGAGCAGGCGGAGGTGTGGAGGGTGGGAATGGGGAAAATAGAGAAGTAGAGAATTTGAGACTGGAGACTGGAGATTGTGGTGTGAGGGAAACTGGTAAATAGTAATTGGTAATTAATGAACGATGATGTGAATTCATTCATCGCCTTGTTTACGAGTTTACTTGTCTACTTGTTTCCCTGTCTACCTGTATACTTCGGCATTATGGCTTTATCTGACTCTTTCATCCAATCCATCCTCGAAACGGTCGATTCACGTGATGTTGTCGGCGTTGGCATCGTCGGAAGTTATGCGCGCGGACAAGAGTCAAAATACAGCGATGTGGATTTCGACATCTTCGTTAGCAAAATGCCAACAAACGAATCTGACCGATATACTTTGAAATATTTGGATGGCAAACTCATCAGTCTGAAATACATCCTGTTCGGCGATGAGGGCGCCGCGTTGAAAAATCCTGAACATGCGATTTGGGCTGTGCCAGGGCTGAGTGGAATGAGAATCGTGCTGGATAAGGACGGTTCACTCGCGAAACTCCAGAAACAGGCAAATGAATTTGATTTCGCTTCGTTGCAACCTGCCGCAGACAAGTTTGCCGCCGAACAAGTGATGGGTTGCGCTGAGGAAGTTCACAAGATTCTGAGCGGGCTGGCGCGTTCGCACGAATCCGCTGTTTTGTATGCGACGTGGGGATTGGTGAAGGAATTACTCGAAGCAGTGTCGGTTCAGCGAGGCATACTGATCGTCAGTGAAAACCGTTATTTCGATCTGATTCAAGAATCGGTGGGACGCGACACGAAATGGGTGAGTGCATTCCGCAAGGCGTGGGGTCTTGACTCGAACGCGTCGCAATATCAACAACGCGGCGCGGCGGCGTTGACCTTATATCGTCTCACCGCGGCGATGTTCGACGAGTTGATCCCCGATAAACATCGTGAGGTTGTGAAAAATACATTACGGCTCATCAAGGAGGCTGGTTATTAATGAACTCTCTTGCAAAACGAGCGATAAAAGTCCACGAGAAATTGCTTGAATTTTACGGCGAGCCCATTTGGCGTAACCCGTTGCCCGCGATCCACGAATTGGTCTCGACCATCCTTTCGCAGAACACGAACGACATCAACCGCGACCGCGCCTTCAATGCCTTGCGCGCCAAATTCCCAACGTGGGAAGCCGTCCGCGACGCGAAGACAAAAGAGGTGATCGAAGCGATTCGTCCCGCTGGGCTGGCGAATCAAAAGGGTCCGCGCATCCAGCAGGTGTTGAAGTCCATCACGAAGGAACGCGGCAATCTCGATCTGTCGTTTCTCAAAAATATGTCGGTGGATGAAGCGCGGAATTGGCTGACCAAATTCAATGGCGTGGGACCGAAGACTGCCGCCATCGTTTTATGTTTTTCGCTGGGTATGCCCGCCTTCCCCGTGGATACGCACGTCTACCGCGTGACGGGCCGCATCGGACTCCGACCCGAGAAGATGACCGTCGAGCAGGCGCATCCGCACTTGGGGAGTTTGTTCCCGCCCGAAACGTATTACGCCGCGCACTTGAACATCATCCGCTTGGGACGTGAAATCTGCACCGCGCGCAAGGCGATGTGCGAGAAGTGCCCGATTGTGAAGTTTTGTGATTATGGAAAGCAGAGACTGGCGACTAGAGATTAGAGACTCACGTGTAAGTCTCCAGTCTCAAGTCTCTAATCATCTGTTATCCCCATCCCCTTGAATCTTTCCCCGTTCCATTCTATCCAACAACTTGGCGATATTCGCCTCAGCGATCTCGTCCAGAGACAAGTCCAACTCGGTCGCGACTTGCGAGATGTACCACAACACGTCGCCGAGTTCGGCTTTGAGCGCATTGCGCGTCTCTTCGCTGATCTCCCCGTCTTTGTCGCGAAACACTTTCTTGATCTTACCCGCCACCTCGCCCGCCTCATTGACGAGTCCCAGCGTGGGGTAGATCACTCCATGCCCGATGACGGGGTATTTGGCGGTGGCGCGTGATTTGGTTTGGTAGTCGGTGAAATTCATTTTTCGTCTCCGAAATTTCCCCAATCATACTTGAAGAAGTAATTCTCTAGGGCAGATAAGTCACTTTAATATCATCAAAACTTGGACAACCAGTATAAGTATCGTGGCAAGAGGTTCCTATACTTATATCTCCTAGATCGTACCCTGATAGTGCCAGACTTTCTAGGTTTCTTCCATTGAGTTTTACTGAGTAATTATCTCCATTTACTTCAACCTCAATGAGATTATTCTGACCTTCTGGGAAATCAACAGCATTGCGCGAACTTGTTACTGGAGTTGTACTGCTACCAGCCGTCCCGACGAATGCCCAATAAATTCTTGGGACCCAGTCTGTAAATATTCCAATACTTTCCGATCCATTCCTTCTCAGGCTAATGACTACGGAATCATTACTGTTGGTATTCGGCACATTTACATTTATGGACAGCTTATAGTTTTTCCATTCTGTTTTTTCAAGTGATATCCATTCAAAATCAAAGTCGCCATCAGGAAGTAAGGTTAATCTTCCCTCTGCTACTAGCCATTGGCCGCTAAGTTTCTTCCATTCAGGTTTAATTCCTGCATCAAAACTATCTTGGAATAAAATCCCATCGGCAGGAGGTACAAAAACAGTTGATGTGGGAACTGGTGTTTTAGTGGGTATAGTTGGTTGTACAAAGGCAGGTTGTAGTGTGTAGGTCGGCAGAGGAGTATATGTTGGTTGAGGGGGAACTGTAACTATTACAACTTGAGGTTGCGTTGTTGGTTGGGGATAAATAGCATAAACAATGTTTGTTATGGTCTTGGGGCTTACGAAAGTTAAGAAAGCTAGTATGCAACCAACAATGGTTGCAAGTCCGCCTAATATTGATAAAGGCGCAAGTATTATGCCTAATTTATCAGAGATTGTAATCTTCTCTTTCGACATGATCTACATCTCCTAAATCAATCGGAATACAAACCGACCGAATTTTAGAATAGTATACATTGAGTAAATCTAACAAACAAGTAGCAATAAATAGGTATTTCCACCTCTCGGTCTAAAAGGATGGGCAACTGCTGCAAGGCGATTACTTGTACCTTTTTGCCATCCTTCTCCACCACTGATTTTGCTCCTCAGGCGCAAAATGATTGCATTTATGAGCGAGAGAGCCTCTTGTAGAGTTTGGTGTTTTTCCGTAAAACATACCTTGAAGCATGTTGAAATTGCTTCTCGGAAATAGAAAAGTGATTTTCCTCATAAACATAAATAAGCGTTCCAAGCACATCCAGTAAACTATAAAGAGGATGTTTTTCGTTTGCCCCAATCTTATCGAGCAATTCATTCATGCGCTTTACAGCTACGTTATAGTCGTACTCATTGCGAATAGTAAGAAGGGGAGCAATTTTCTCCCAATGGGGTTGAATATCATCACCCAGTGTTTTCATAACTTCAATCCTACAACATTTTGTAAGTGGCTAAGTACTGAAACCTTTCTCTAACTCTCTCCACCACTCATCCCGCTCCCCAGCCACAAAGGGAGTGTACAACGTCAGCCGATCGGCTATTCCCTCGTAGCGTTTCTTCAATTCATCAGCGAGTTTGCCTTCCTCTGTCACCAGACAAAACTCACTCAACATCTCATCTGTGATCAGCGTCGGCATCTCAGCCCATTCGCCCTTCGCCGCGTGCGCGGACAATGTCTCTGCCACGCCGCCCCAGCCGTGCAAGTCCATGACGGAGCGGTAGGACGGAGTAGAGGCATAAAACGAAATCTGCGCGCGGGCGAAGTTCATCTCTTCGGGAGTCGTGGCAACGAAGGCGGTCACAGAGACCGAAACATCTTCCCGCTTGCGATTTTCTTTCTTCGCGCCTTCTTCGATAGCTGGCAACATCACTTCCTTCAAATAACGCGGACTATGAAACGGATGCACATGGAACCCCTCACACATCTCGCCCGCGAGTCTGGCAAGTCCCGTGTTGACGCCTGCAATGTAGATGGAGATCAGAGTCCCCTCTCCCAGCGGGAGAGGGGTAGGGTGAGGGAGAGGTCCTGGATTGAAGAAAGGCGACATCAACGTGATCTTGTAATACTCCCCGCGATAATTCAATTTCGTCCCGTTTTGCCAATGATCCCAAAACGCGCGGATGACTTGAATCTGCTCGCGTAATTTATTTACAGGAGACTCGGGCCAAACTTGACCAAACCTCCGCTCGATGTGTGCTTTCACTTGTGTGCCAAGCCCGAGGATGAATCGTCCGCCTGATTGCGCGGCGAGGTCCCAGGCGGTGTAGGCGAGGTTGGCGGGCGAACGCGCAAAGGAAACTGCGACAGCCGTCCCGAAGTTAAGACGCGTTGTATGTTCGGCGATCAGCGCGCAGGGCAGGAAGGGATCATGTTGAGTCTCCTGAGTCCACAGCGCGTCGAATCCAATTTCCTCCGCCGCTTTCGCAATTGCGGAAACATCGTTCAATCCAGTTGGAGATAATGCGGCATCAAGTTTCATAATCCCTCGGTGGTCGAGTAGTCCTGAGCGAAGCGTAGCGAAGACGAAGGACGTATCGAGACCACCACGTCGTAGAATGTTTTTGTTACAAGAGTGTTTTTGAAATCTGCTGGTCTCGATACGAGACGCCAACGAGCAGGCGTCTCTACTCGACCAGCGGGGTATCAATCAAGCAAATACGCCATGATCCAATTCGTCGTCGCGTTGAGTCCGTCCATGTGTGCGCGCTCATAATTGTGCGACGCGTCGATGCCAGGTCCGATCAACGCCAGCGCCACATCGCCGCCCGCGCGCCAAAACGCTTCGCCGTCCGAACCGTAAAACGGATACACATCCGTTTTGTACGCGATGCCGTGTTTCTCGGCGAGCGCGCGCAACTTCTTATTCAAACCCTCGTGATACACGCCGCCGCTGTCTTTGATGCACAACGTCGCGCTGAATTCATCCGACGCCTGCCCCGCGCCGACGACCGCCATGTCTACCGTGACCAACTCCGCAACTTCAGATGGAATTCCCGCTGACGCGCCGTGACCGACCTCTTCATAATTCGAGATGTGGAAATACACGGTTCTCTTCGGACTTCGACCTGATTCGGCTAGCGACTTGATCGCCGCCGCGAGATTCGCCACGCACGCCTTATCGTCGAGGAACCGCGAGCGGATGAATCCACCATGGGTCACCTCGACGCGCGGATCAAACGCCACGCAATCGCCGACGTTGATTCCCAACTCACGCGTCTCTTTCTCAGACGTCGTGCGCACATCGAGACGGACTTCCATGTGATCGTCGTTGCGCGGAGTCTCCGTGCCAGCCGCGCCAAAGATATGACCCGACGCGTTGTCGATCAGCACCGAACCGCGTATCTTCTCGCCTTTCTCTGTGAACACCCACACGCCTTCAGTCTCCACCGTGGGCCACTGCACTCCGCCGATGCGACTCAACTTCAACCGCCCATTCGACTTGATCTCCTTCACCACCGCGCCGAGCGTGTCCACGTGCGCGGTCAATGCGACGGGAGGCAGGTCGCTTTCCACTGTCCATTTTGCCACCAACGCGCCTTTGCGGGTTCGGCTGAGTTCGAGTTGCTTGTATTGCGACAGTTCTTTTTCCACAAACGCAATTGCAGGCTCCGCAAACCCAGTCGGCGAGGGGATGTTCAATAACTTGACGAGAAAGTCAACGAAATATTCTTGGTTGATGGTTGGTAATGACATGGTTTTCCTTTTGATGTGTTTACAAGTTTACAGGTTGAAAGGTCTAAAGGTTTTGACTTTCCGACCTTCCAACTTTCCAACTTTCAAACCTTTAAACCTTTAAACCTTCAAACTCAGCAATCTTCTCCCGCCACTTCCGCGGAATGGGAATTGTCTTCTCAGCGCGATAATCATACGTCACCATCACCACTTCCCCTTTGGCTAGTTCTTTCCCTGTCTCCACATCCACGATATTCTGCTCCCACGTCATGGACTTGTTCCCAAGTTTTGAAACATGAACCCCAACCTTGACTCTCTGCCCAAAATAGATAGGCTCAAAATAAGTGATGTGCACATCAGCCAGAATCACACCGATCTCCATGAAGGATTGGTCTTTCGTGAAAAGTCCGAGTTCGACCAAATAGGCAATGCGTGCCTGCTCGAAGTAGGTGAGATGCTTGGCGTTGTTGACATGTCCCTGCGGGTCCAAATCTCCATAGCGGACTTCAACGGGATGATAAAAACGAAAATCGCTCATAGCGAGCGATTATAGCCGAATTACATTTCTCGTTTTCAGGCTGGTACAAAGAGTTCCGAGAAGGTTGAAGCGCGTGCCGTTCATTTATTTTTTGTTGAATATTGACCAGCCTCTTCTTGCACCTGCTTCAACTTTATTACCAACTTTAACGCCTCATTGACGGCATTATCGTTTGGAAATGCCTTTGCCACGTCTGGTTCCAGCAGTACAAGGTTTGTCCCTGCGCGGTAACGAGCCGCGTACTTACCGCGTACTCCGCCTTTGAGCAGGGACTTCATATCATATTCGGGGCGTAATTCGTCGTTATGTTTGGTTTTCTTCTTCATATGCTTTTCGTTCCGCTCTTGTCAGTTCGCGGGCGGTGCGGGAGACCATCAATAGCAAGATTATACCGTTGAGTTAGAGTGCGTCGCACTTTGCAAATGGGGGTAAATTCTGACGAGTCGATTTATCCAGCCCAGTAGAGAAACCTCGTTGGCGTGGTGCGACGCACCCTCTTGCGCTCCAGAAAAATTAGAAAATTTGTGCTATACTTCCCCTGTGGCTGTTATCCGCTCTTCCGACATTGGGAACTACCTCTATTGCCGCCGCGCCTGGTGGTACAAAAAGCAGGGAGTCGAGTCCGAGAACCAAGCCGAAATGGCGACAGGAACCGAACTCCACCGCCAGCACGGGCGCAAAGTCATCGCCTCCAACCTTGCGCGGATGGTGGGATTGATTCTGCTGGCGCTCGCATTGATTCTCCTTGTCGCCTACTGCACCGCGCAAATTCTCTAGTCTCTAGTTTCCAGTCTCTAGTCTCCAATTCTCCAATTCTCTAATCCTCCAACCCTCAAACCTCCAATTACCATTTACCAATTACTAATTCCCCCATGCTCTACCTCTCCCTCATCCTCATCCTCCTCGCCTTCCTCTTCTTCTGGCAATCCAATCGCCAGCGGAGCGAAGCAGGCTTGCCTGGCGGACGCGTCATCTACACCGACACACGCGGTTGGAGCAAACTGGAGAAGCCGCTCTTCTACGCCGCCCTCGAGTTGACGGGTAAACCCGATTACCTTGTCGAGCAGAACGGAAAGATTATCCCTGTCGAAGTGAAATCTGGGCGCGCGCCCGAAGCGCCGTATGACTCGCATATTTATCAATTGGCGTCGTATTGTTTACTGGTGGAAAAAACATACGGCAAACGCCCGCCGTACGGGATCATCCATTACGACGATAAAAACTTTTCAGTGGAGTACACGTTCGAGTTGGAACAATCCCTGTTGGAGTTGATCACCGAAATGAAGCGCGATGGGATGAAGAAAGAGGTCGCACGGTCGCACGAGCAGGCGTCCCGTTGTAAAAGATGCGGGTTTCGGTCAGTTTGCGATCAGGCATTGGCGTAGACAAGTCAACCTGTATACGTGTCAACTTGTTTACTTTATAATCATCCCATGCCTGACGCCTTCATTCCAAAGCGACCAGTGATCACTGCCCATCACAAAATGCCCGAAGCCGTGACCGAAGCCAAAGCGATGTCTGTGTACCTGAAAGACAAGGGCATCGACGCGCCATGTGGTTTGATCTACGACGAAGATTTGCGAAAGCGTGTGCGCGCTGGCGAGTTCGATGTGTTGATCGTCGCGGGCGGCGATGGAACCGTCTTGCGAGCGGGTCATCTCTGCGCCCCGAGCGGCGTGCCGATCTTGGGCGTGAATCTCGGCAGGCTTGGTTTTCTTACGCAAGTGGATCGCCGCGATTGGCGCGAGTACTTTGACAAATTGTTCAATGGCGAGGCGTGGATCGAACACCGCATGATGCTTCGCGTTGAACACATCCGCGCGGGCGACCCGATGGGCGAGTGGACTGCGTTGAACGAAGTCGTTGTCGGGCGCGGGCAGATGCTTCGCCCCGTGCGCCTCACCGCCTCGGTGGATGGCAGACCGTTGACCCGTTATGTGGCGGATGGACTCATCGCTTCAACTCCGACGGGTTCAACTGCCTACGCCCTCGCGGCGGGCGGACCCATCCTGCCGCCCGAACTGCGCAACATTCTGCTCGTGCCGATCGCCCCACATCTTTCGGTGGATCGCGCGGTCGTGCTGGCGGAGGGCTCGTCGGTGAGCATTGCCAGCGCGGGCGAAAACGCCGTCCTCAGCGTAGACGGTCAATCGCCGATCAGCCTGATGGAGGACGATCACATTGACATCCGCGCGGCGGAGATCAATGCGCAGTTCGTCCGCTTTGGTGACCCTGGTTATTTTTATCGCAACCTCACCGCGCACATGAACGAAAACTCGTTGGGAATGCCGAGATGAACAACTCGGGAACGCGGACTTCAGTCCGCCTGCCCAAGCAAATAATTTGAAGCCTGCGACTAATTGATTCGCTATGACAACCACTGAAACACTTTACTGCTACAACCACCCCACGCGCGAAACCTCTCTGCGGTGCAACAACTGCAACCGTCCCATCTGCGCCTCCTGCGCGGTCCGCACACCGACGGGCTATCGTTGTAAAGAGTGCGTGCGCAAACAGGAAAAAATATTCGACACCTCGGAATGGTACGACTATCTTGTCGGATTCATTGTCGCGAGTGTGCTATCGGGTATTGCCGCGTTCCTCGTCACGCTGGTGGGGGGAATCGGTTTCATCGGCTGGTTCCTCATCGCCGCTGGCGCGCCGACGGCGGGCGTTGCGATTGCCGAAGGCGTGCGCGCGGTCACGGGCAAACGCCGCTCGAAAAGTTTATTCATCACCGTCGCGGTTGGCGTGGTGGTTGGCGCGCTTCCTGTAATTTTGTTTCAGTTGTTTATCGGCAATGTCTTCGGCATCATTTTTCAAGTGATCTATCTCATACTTGCTACTCCTGTTGTATATACCCGACTTTCTGGAATCCAATTGTTCAGATAAACCTTAACCATGCTTACCGAACTTCACATCCATAACTTTGCGATCATAGACAAACTCGATTTGCGTTTTGGTCCTGGGCTTATCATCCTCACGGGTGAAACGGGCGCGGGCAAATCCATCATCCTCGATGCGGTGGTCATGCTCATCGGCGGCAAAGCGGACACGACCTTCGTGCGGACCGATTCAGATGCCGCGTTCGTCGAGGGTGTGTTCCAGCTCAAAGGTCCAGAAAGAGAAGCGGTGCATTCCATCTTGCAACGCGAAGAATTGATGGACGATCCGAATTACGTCGTGCTGATGCGCGAAGTCCGCAAGGAGGGGCGGAGCGTGGCGCGCGTCAACGGGCGGACGGTGAACGTTTCGTTGCTCAAAGAAATTGGATCGCTGGTCGTGGACATTCACGGGCAAGCGGAGCATTTATCGCTTCTCGATTCGCGTGCCCATTTGGGTTTGCTCGACCGCTACGCCGAAGTTGCGCGCCCCCTCAGCGATTATCGGCAGACGTATCACGCGTTGTTGAATTTGCGTCACGAGTTGAATGAGTTGCGCAAAGCGCAAGCGGATGCGGATCGCCGCGTGGAATTTCTCACGTATCAAGCCGAGGAGATCGAAGCCGCGCGTTTGAAGGCGGGCGAGGACGATGAGTTGCGCAAAGAGCGCGACCGCTTGGCGAATGCCGAGTCGCTGGCGCAGAACGCGCAAGAGGCGTTGGCGGTTTTGGAGGAAGGCTCGCCTGAGACTCCCGCCGCGACGGATCTGGTTGGGCAAGCCGCGCAAGCGTTGCACGCGCTCGCAAAAATCGATTCGGCGCAAAGCGAGTTGGCGAATCAAGCCGAAGTGTTGCTCGATACGATGTCGAATGTGATCGGCGAGCTGCGCGACTATTTGGAGGAGATCGAGTTCAACCCGAAGCGACTCGATGAAGTGGAAGAACGACTCGATCTGATTCATTCGCTCACGCGCAAATACGGTGGGAGCATCCCAGCGGTGATCGCTTCGGGCGAGAACGCGCGCAAACAATTGGAAACGATTACGGGCGCGGCGGATCGCATCAACGAATTGGAATTGGACGAGGCGAAATTGCTGGAGAAATTAGGCAAACAAGGCGCGGCTCTTTCGGAGAAGCGTAAATCCGCCGCGACGAAGATGAGTCACGGCATCGAAACCGAACTGGACGATTTGAAAATGTCCGCTGCAAAATTTGGCGTGGATTTTCAGACCAAACCCGACCCGAACGGCGTGCCGCTGAACGGCGGTCCGCGCATTGGGTTTGACCAGAATGGGATTGACCGCGTCGAATTTTTGATTGCTCCCAACCCAGGCGAGGGACTCAAACCACTGGCGAAGATCGCCTCGGGCGGCGAAACGTCGCGGCTGATGTTAGGATTGAAGAATGTGTTGGCGCGCGCAGACGAAGTGCCGTCGTTGATCTTCGATGAAATTGACCAAGGGATCGGCGGGCGCGTTGGTCTGACCGTTGGGCAGAAACTTTGGAATCTCTCGCGCTCGCATCAAGTTTTCTGCGTGACGCATCTTCCGCAACTCGCGGTCTTCGGCGACGAGCATTATCAGGTGCAGAAATTGGTGGACAAAGGTCGCACGTTGACGCGCGTCGAGCGGCTGGACGGCGAACCGCGCTTGCTCGAACTTTCGCAGATGCTCGGCGAAGTCGGCGAGGGGACGCTCAGGTCCGCGCATGAGTTGTTGCAAGTGGCGAGGGGGATGATCAAGGGGAAGTAGGTATTTCACTTTGCGCAATGAAATCCCGAAAGGATGCGATGACTCTAGAATCGAAGCATATTAATTCGATTTGTCGTACGCGGTTTTCAACGGGGGGAGTTTGTTGCCTTCGCCGCGCTTGGTCACTTCCACCCAGATGGACTGCGACAATTCATACCCGATGATGTGATCGTGCGGCTTCATTTCGAGTCGGAGGGGTCCCTTGAATGGGGCGCAACTTAGCAAGTGGAACGGCGTCGCAGGCGTTAATCCAATCTCAGCGATGTAGCGCAATTTGTCCATATCGTGCGTGCGGACGCGGCTGACAACGCAATCGGAGCCTGACGGCACGTTCGACAACGGTTCATCCCGGACCTCGGGCATGACTCCCTCTTTGGAGGGAATCGGCTCTCCATGCGGGCAACGCGTGGGGTAGCCCGCGAGTTCATCCATGCGGTCTTCGAGTTCTTCGTTGATTCCCTTTTCGAAGGTGTCGGACAATGTGTGCGCAGACGCCCAATCGTATTTCATCACTTTGACTAGGAAGACTTCCGTGAGACGATGACGGCGCAGCGAGGGCATGGCGATTTGCTCGCCTTCCTTCGTCAGTTTGACGCCGCGATAGGGTTCGTGGATCAAATATCCACTTTGGCTGAGGCGTTTGACCATAGTCGAGATGGCTTGAGCGGAGGCTTCCACGTGTTCACTTAGCAACGAAAGAGGCACCTGCTCATTTTCCTGTTGCAAACGGTAGATCTCGGCGGTGTAACGCCGCATAGCGGGGCTGACGGTCATTGAACTCCAAAACTTTTCAACCTGATTGAAAACAGGTTGCAATGGGATATAACGCAATTTTATTACAAATATCTAGATTATTGTAAACGCCAAAATTATACTCCGCCCATTCTTTCTAACGGAGTAACCGAACAATGTTGCAAACAGCCACACCCCTCAGCCTGGATCTGACCCAAGATGAACGTCTCGGCGCGATCCGTGAGGCATATAACGCAGACCGCTCGCAGATGACGCTTATGCTCGCCTACCAATTGCGCGTGCCCGAAGTGGAAATCCTGCGCGCCCTCGAAGGCGACACCGCTCGCGAACTCGACGGCTCGCGCTGGGAGGAGATCATCCGCGCCTTCGAACCCCTGGGAGAGGTGACCGTCATCGTTTCCAACGGCGCGACCACCGTCGAAGTCTTCGGTCAATTTGGGAAGTTCTTCAACAAGGACGGCTTCTTGAATATTCGGACCGAAACGCTCGATATGCACATCCGCGGCTGGGAGTTGGCTTCGGTCTTCGCCTTCCGCAAGCCGAGTCACCTTGATAAGCACGAGTCGCTCAGTTTTCAATTTTTCGACCGACGCGGCAACGCGGCGTTTAAAGTCTTCCTCAATTTTGTCGGTGGCGGACCGACGCCCGAACTGGTTGAAAAATACAATGAACTGATCGAGAAGTTTGTGAAATAAGAATACGCGTCAGCAAGGAAACACGTAAACAGGTATGCGTACATATTCCATGTTTACGTGTTTCCTTGTATACTGTCAGTAGCCGAGCAATATCAAGCCACACCATGTTCCTCAAACGCCTCCAACTCGCTCTCATCCATACCGCCGTAGCCATGACGCTCGTGCCGATCAACAGCACGCTCAACCGCGTGATGATCTTCGACCTCGGCTTCTCGAAAACCCTCTTCACCTTCCTCGCAATTTTCCCTTATCTGCTCGCGCCGATTCAAGTCGCCATCGGCTCGTTCTCAGACCGCAACCCCATCTTTGGGTATCGCCGCACGCCGTATATTTTTGTGGGGCTGCTCCTTTGTGTAACCGGCGTGGCGGCGGCGCCTCAAGTGGCGATACTCCTTACGAAAGATTTCAATCTTGGCATCGTTGCCGGTTTCCTCGCCTTTGGCGCGTGGGGCATGGGCTACAACCTTTCGGCAGTGTCTTATTTCTCGCTTGCCTCCGAACTTTCAGGCAACAAGGGACGCGGCGCAACCATCGCGACCATGTTCTTCGTGATGGTCATCGGTCTGATCGCGACGGGGATCACCCTCAGCCGGTTGGTGCCGACGTACACCCCCGAAGCGTTGACGCGCGCGTTCCTCATTGTTGCCGCCTTCGCCTTGATTTTGGGCTCGCTCGGCTTGCTTCGGCTTGAATCGAAGTCGTCGGCGGATTTAAGCCCGCGCTCCGAGAATTACACCCTCAAGGAAATGACAGCCGCCATCACGTCGAACCCAACCGCAAAAATATTTTTCATCTACCTGCTCTTGCTCCTTGCCGCCATCCTCGGGCAGGATGTTCTGCTCGAACCGTTTGGCGCGCAAGCCTTCGGCATGACGCTTGAAAAGACCTCACGCATCGTTTCCATCAGCAGTACGTTCACATTGGTTGCCTTCATCGTTGCTGGATTTATGGAAAGACGCGTGCGTAAAAAAGTCATCGCGCAGATCGGCAATATTGGCGCGCTGGTGGGTTTCCTCGTCATCATCGTCAGCGGTTTGATGAGCAGTTTATCCCTCTTTTATCCCGGCATCATCCTGCTCGGTTTCGGCACCGGCATCTCAACGGTTGCGAACCTGTCATTGATGTTCGAGTTGACTGTCCCTGAAAAGGTTGGGCTGTATATCGGCGCGTGGGGCTTCTCGAACGGACTCTCGCGTCTCACGGGTCTGCTCATGGCGGGAGTCGTTGCCGACGTGGCGACGCAGGTCACAGGTCAGGCATTGAGCGGGTATCTCGTCGTCTTTGGCATCGAAGCGTTGATGTTGTTCGTCGCCGCGATCATGCTTCAAAAGATCGATTCCGCCGCGTTCCAAAAACAAGCGCACGAACCGTCCTACGTTGAAAAAGTCGCCATCGCTGGCGAATAAGCAAATCCGATTGAGAGAGTGGTTAGAAGGATGGACTAAACCATTCGTTTGCCACAGAGCCCACAGAGCGCTCAGAGTTTCTCAGAATCTCTGTGAACTCTGTGGCTAAGTTGCGCGCAATTACCCACTCTCTCCGATTCTGTAAAATGCGCGGTGTATAATCGCCGCATGATTCTCGATCTCCCTCTTATCCTCGAAACACGACGCAACCACGCGCTTGAACACGCCACGCTTCACTTATTGGCGCGCAAATATCACACGCCCATGGCGGGACATTCCAACCCGACGGGATTTTTTCTGCTTGGCGATGTGACCACGGAAGATGTGAACGAAGCGGCGACGGAGGCGATGGCGCGACTCAACGCGGGCGAAAGCGGACTCGCCGTTCACCCTGGATGCGGCACCAACCTCGTCGCCGCCACGCTTCTCCCCGCGACGTTTGCCTGGATGCCCCTGCGTCAAGCGCGTTCCACCTTTTGGCGCGTCGGACTGATACCATTTGCAATGGCGCTCGCCCTCTTTGGTTACTTCCTCAGCAAACCGCTCGGACCCTGGCTTCAAAAATACATCACCACCGAAGCGGATTTGGGCGGGATGCAGATCGTGGATGTGCGATTTATCCGCAAAGGCGTTCATCGCATCGTCACGAAGTGATTTACCACAAAGGACACGAAGGTCACTAAGGTTGGACGAATGAGGATTGAATCGCCTTTCCACAGATTTTCCCTTTGTGTACTTTGTGTCCTTCGTGTTTAAAAAATCCATGCCCAATCTTTATTTTCTTTTCGGCAACGACGAATTCGCCATCTCGCGCAAACTCAAAGACTTCGACTCCGATTTCACCGACCCCACCAGCGCGGACATGAACACAGCGCGCCTCGACGCGCGTTCGATGAGCGAAAACGATTTGAACACCGCCGTCAATGCCATGCCGTTCCTCGCCAAGCGGCGATTGGTTCTGCTGGCAAATCCATCTGCAAAATATAACAATGCATCTTCTCGAAAGAAATTTTTCGAGTTCATCGAAAAAGCGCCAGAGAGCGCTCGCCTCGTGATGTATGAATCCGTTGAGCCGCGTGACGCCGACAAACACTGGCTGGTCAAATGGGCGGAGAAGAACGGCAAGTTGATCCAAACCAAAGCCTTCATGCTCCCGAAATTAAGAGACATGACAGGCTGGATCGTCAACGAGACGAAGAATCAAGGCGGGCAGATTGAACCGCGCGCGGCTGAAATGTTGAAAGAGATGGTCGGCGTGGATACGCGTCAGGCGGGGATGGAAATCTCGAAGTTGCTGGCATACGTCAATTGGGCGAGACAGGTCAACGTCGCGGATGTGGAAGCGGTTTGTATCGTCACGTCGCAACAATCGGTGTTCGATTTCGTGGACGCGTTGTCGAACGGCAATGGGAAGTCCGCTCAACATTTATTGCATCGCCTGCTCGAAACCGAAGATCCGTTTTCGTTGTGGGGGATGGTGGTGCGGCAATTCCGTTTGTTGATTCAAGCGCGTGA
>WBZY01000385.1_pt1 | contig 33773 bp, 32 predicted proteins | sample 5204191 | NCBI WGS metagenome assembly WBZY01 (sample SAMN12344363, study PRJNA552823) | activated sludge metagenome | biome: Activated sludge suspended growth; feature: Anammox Sidestream; material: Wastewater; isolation source: activated sludge from anammox sidestream of wastewater treatment...
CGGCCGATCGCGAGGCCGGCTTCGCACAGCGCCGCGCGCTGCGCGTCGGTGAGGAACACCGCGGGCGCACGTTCGACGACCTTCTGGTTGCGTCGTTGCACCGTGCAGTCGCGCTCGTAGAGATGCACGAGGTTGCCGTGGCGGTCGCCGAGGATCTGTACCTCGATGTGGCGCGCGCGCCGCACGAGCTTCTCGAGGTAGACCTCGTCGTTGCCGAACGCGGCCTGCGCCTCGCGCCGCGCCACGGGCAGGAGCTCGGCCAGCGCGGCGTCGCTGTCGATGATCCGCATGCCGCGCCCGCCGCCGCCCCAGCTCGCCTTCAGCATCACCGGATAGCCGACTTCGCGCGCGAGCGCCTGGGCGGCCGCGAGGTCCGCGGGCAGTGGCGGAGTCGCGGGCATCACCGGCACGCCGGCGGCGACCGCGGCATTGCGTGCCGACACCTTGTTGCCGAGCGTACGCATGATCGCCGGGGTCGGGCCGACGAATATGACGCCCGCCTTCTCGCAGGCCTCGGCGAAATCCGGGTTCTCCGACAGGAAGCCGTAACCCGGATGAATGGCGTCGGCATGCGATTCGCGTGCGATCCGCAGCACATCCTCGATGTCGAGGTAGGCCTCGACCGCTCCCTTGCCGCGGCCGACGAGATACGCCTCGTCCGCCTTGGTGCGATGGAGCGAGAAGCGGTCCTCCTGCGAATAAATCGCGATGGTGCGGATGCCGAGTTCGGTCGCGGCCCGCATCACGCGGATCGCGATCTCGCCCCTGTTGGCGACCAGCAGGCTCCGGATGCGTCGGTCGGGGATGGCCACAAAACCTGTCCGTTTGGCGAATGGGCGACGCCCACGGCGCTGGCGGACTGCTAGGCTTCGGGCATGGCTGATAATAGCCGCCGGTGTTGCCGCATGTCGCGTGCCGGCTGGAGACCACCCGATGTACTCGATCGCCATCCACGGCGGCGCCGGCACCCTGCCGCGCGCCCTCATGACCTCCAGCCAGGAGTCGGCCTACCGCGCCGGCCTCGCCGCAGCGCTCGATGCAGGCTACGCCGTGCTCGACCTGGGAGGCACGAGCCTCGATGCAGTCACCGCGGCAGTGCGGATGCTCGAGGACGACCCGCTGTTCAATGCCGGCCGCGGCGCGGTGCTGACGCACGAAGGCACGGTGGAGCTCGATGCCTCGATCATGGACGGCCGCACGCTCGCGGCCGGCGCGGTCGCCGGAGTCCGGCACGTGCGAAATCCGGTCGACCTCGCACGTGCCGTGATGGAGCACTCGCCGCACGTGATGCTGATCGGAGCGGGTGCAGAGGAGTTCGCGCTCGCCAGCGGCATGGCGCTCGTGCCGAACGATCATTTCCTGACCGACACGCGCAAGGCACAGCTCGGCCGCGTGCTCGCGGGTGATGCGCGTCCCGCGAACGAGCTGTCCGCGCTCGGCACCGTGGGCGCCGTGGCGCGCGATCGCGCCGGCAACCTCGCCGCGGCGACCTCCACCGGCGGCATGACCGGCAAGCGCCATGGCCGCGTCGGCGACACACCGATCATCGGCGCCGGCACCTACGCCGACAATGCGGTGTGCGCCGTCTCGGCCACCGGCCACGGGGAGTATTTCATTCGCGCGGCCGTCGCCCACGACATCTGCGCGCGCGTCGCCTACAGCGGCCTCACGTTGGCTGCCGCCGCGGACGCGGTCGTGCTGGATCGCCTGCAGAAGATGGGCGGCGAAGGCGGCATCATCGCGATCGATGCGCAGGGCGGCGTCGTGACGAGTTTCAACAGCGAGGGCATGTTCCGCGGTGCGCGCACGTCGGGAGGAACCAGGGAAATTTCGATCTATCGGGACTAGGACCGGCGCGCGCCGCAGGACGATTGGCCGCGCAAGCCGCTCATGGCCACAACCTGGCTGCCTCGCCCGCCCCGAGCCGCCGATTCAGGCCGACGGCGTGCCGTTGTGCGTCCCCCGCCCTGTCGCCGCCAGCTCGTCGATGAACGCGCTCACCGCGCTCCATGCGCGCCGGCTCTCGTCGAGCCAGGGCAGCGCGAGTGGCCAGTCGTGTTGCATGCCCCGGCCGACGTGCACACGCACACGGGTTCCGACCCGCTCGGCCGCGTCGCGCACGCGCAGCGCGTCGTCGAGCAACAATTCGTCCTCGCCGGCGAGCAACATCAGCGGTGGCAGCCCCGAGAGGTCGGCGAATACGGGAGAGACATGGGGCGACCGGCGATCGGCGGCGGCAGCGTAATGGGCGGACCAGATCTCGAGATGCCTGCGCGTGAACCACAGGTCCCTGTCGCGATTGCCGTCGACCGATGCGCCGGACACGGCAAGATCAGTCCACGGCGAGAACAGAACCGCCCCGCGCGGCATCGCCATCCCGGCGTCCCGGAGCTTCACGAGCAAACTGAGGCACAGGCCGCCGCCCGCCGAATCGCCGGCGAACAACATCGGCGTGCCGGGACGAACACCACTGACAAGCTGCCAGGCAGTGAGTGCGTCATCGAGCGCCGCCGGATACGGATGCTCCGGCGCCAGGCGATAGTCCGGGACAAAGATCTGCGCATTCCATCGATAGCTCAGCCGCAGCGCGCGACTGCGGTAGGACGCAGGTGAGCCCATGAAGAACGCCCCGCCGTGCAGGTACAGGACGATGCGCGCCGGTGACTCGACCGCACAGACAGATTCAATCGGGACCTGGCCTGCCGTATGGTCACCGAAAGACACGCGCGGAAACCTGCGCTGGATTTTCGAGCGGGACACGCGCGCCAGGCGTTCGAAACGGGCGCGCATCCGCAGCGGCGGCGTCGCGGCGCCGAACAGGGTGCTCGTGACGAGGCCGTAGCCGCGCAATGACAACCAATGCGTCAGGGCGACCATTTCAAGCTTGATGGGCGAGAGGAGCACCGCATGACCGCTCAGGAACACGGCGCCAGATTTCGTGGCCCATGCGACTTGCTGCAAGCCAGCCGCTGACCGTCAACGTTTCCCGATGTCTCCATACGGGCCTGCCACGACGACGACGTAACCGTCGGGATCTTGCAGCCAGATCTCGCGGTGGTTTGCGTTCCGGTTGACTTGCGGGCCCTCCAGGACCCGAGCGCCTTGACGGCGGACGCGCTGTAGCAAGGTCTCGAAATGGTCCGTCTGAAACCAGACGAGGACACCGTTTCCGTGCGGCTTCGAAGGACTGCCGATGTGCGAATGCGCGTGCGCTTCCCATCGATGCAGCTGCATGACCATGCGCCCGCGCCACGTCAGCTGCTCGTAGTCCGGTCCACCATGTCCGCTTTTCAGACCAAGGACAGCCTGATACCAGCGGCTGCTGGCCTCGACATCACGAACCGCGATGAGTGGCTGTGGTTTCATGTTGCCAAACGAATGGGCTCAGCGCGGCCGGGCCGGCCGATGCAGTGCGCACAGCTTGTTGCCGTCCGGATCGCGGACATACGCCAGGTACATGGCGCCCACGGCGCCGTCGCGCAGTCCCGGAGGCTCTTCGATCGAAGTGCCGCCGTGCGCGAGCGCCGTGTCATGGAAGCGGGCGACCTGCTCGGGAGAGTGACACTTGAATCCTATGGTGCCGCCATTGGCGAACGTCGCAGACTCGCCATTGATCGGTTCCGTGACGCAGAAGGTTCCACCGTCGTGCCGATAGAACAGCCGCGCGTGACCGGTACTCGCCGTGTTGCGCACCGGCTCTCCGGCACCCAGTACCCCGAGCACCGCGTCGTAGAATCGCTTGGAGCGTTCGATGTCGTTCGATCCGACCATGACGTGACTGAACATGGGCCGCTTCCTGTCTCCTGTACTGCAGACAGGCGAGTATGAACGGTCGGGCGTTGGTCGAACCAGTCGATTCCCGAGGGGATGGCTCTGCCGGTACCCCGGGAGCGGGAAAGACGAACAGCGCTTCCGCCATGAGCCATGGGCCCTGGCCCCGAATCATCCGGCCCGCAATTCCCTCGCGACGAGCACCGTCGTCGCCTCGCCGAAATCGCCCTCGTCGAGCACGGCATAGCGATTGCGGCCCTGCTCCTTCGCGATGTAGAGCGCGCGATCGGCGATCCGCACGACCAGATCGTGCGAGGAATCGCGCTCGGGCGACATCGTCGCGACGCCGACGCTCACCGTGACGTGCGGCTGCGTCAGCGAGCGATCGTGCGGGATCGCGAGCGCCGTCACCTCATCGAGCATGGCGCGCGCCACCCGCTCGCCGCCTTCGCGGTCGGCGCCGGGCAGGATCGCGATCATTTCCTCGCCGCCGTAGCGCGCGACGCAGTCCCGCGGACGCGAACCCGCGGCTCGACGGATCGCGCCGGCCACGTCGCGCAGGCACGCATCTCCGGCCTGGTGCCCATAGCGGTCGTTGTAGGCCTTGAAGTGGTCGATGTCGATCATCACGACCGTGACGGTGTCGCGGTCGCGGATCGCCTGTTGCCAGATGCGGTGGATTTCGCCCTCGAGCGCGGCGCGGTTCAGGAGGCCGGTGAGTCCGTCGTGCGTCGCGACCTCGTTCAGCAACCGGCGGTCGAGGTATGCGACGCGATTGGCGTGCTCGAGCCAGTAGCAGCCTGCGCCTGCATAGAGGTTCGCGCACACGAACAGAAACGACAGGTAGAGGGCCGTCTGCATCGGCAATCCGGTGACGATCGCGGCGACGATGAAGCCGGCGAGCGTGACGAGGTTGGTGCGCAGCGCGGCCGTGAACGACAGGCCGAGCATGAAGTAGAAAAAGAAGATCGCGATGATCAGGCGCGCGTAGACATACGATGTCAGCGTGCCCTCGGCATGGACCGCGAGTACCACGGTGGCGAGCCCGTAGAGCGGCGCGAACAGGTGCACGAAGGGCCAGTACCAGCGGTAGAAGCGCCGCGCCGTGAGCACGATGGCGATCGTCACGAGCGGGATGTGCACGCCGAAGCGGATCGCGTCCGGCACGCCGTGCGCGTTCGCGCCGATCAGCCAGCGGTCGAGTATCGCGAGCCCGACGATGGTGACGAGCGCGAGGCACACGCCGATGCGCACGAGCCGGCGGCGCGATGTCCGGTACTCGGTGACGAATTCGCGCTCGAGCGGAGGCGGGAAGCGCAGCGTTGCAAAGCCCGTGCGCAGCGTCCGGGCGACGAGCGACTCACCTTCGCGCGGCAACGTCGCTGCTGTCACGTCGGTTCAGAGCGGCGGGGTCTCGTGCTCGCGCTGCGCCTTCACGCGGGTCCGCCAGATGTCGTACGGATCCCAGCCGCGGACCACGCGCGAATCCGGCGCAGCTTCCTTGCGCGCCGCCTCGGGCATGGTCGGTTCGTTCGCCGCGACGAGTGCGAGGGAAAAATGGCCGGCGGCCCCGGAGGGCTTGGTCGTTTTCATCAGCGAAGGACTCGTCCCTGACTTCTGTCTGTTATCGGCGACGATTCTAGACCCCGGACGCGACGATTGCGTGACAAATTCTGCGCGCCGATATGTCAAATCAGGGGGTTGGTGCAAATTTTGTGCGCTAGTTCTCAAAATACCGCGCGAGATAGGCCTCGAAGGTCCCGGTATCGGCCGCCTCGATCGCCTGCTGCTGTGCAATAGACGCCTCGGCCTCCCTCCGGAACTCGTCGAGGCGCGCCTCGTTCGGCGGGTAAAGCTCGAGGAAATAGGCCTTGTGGGCGCTCGAAACGCGCTGCGCGAGCTCGAAGAACGATTCGCCGGTCGATTCGAGCTCCTGCAGGAGGCGTGCGGACGGCGTGCGCGCGACATCGCGCAGCTTCTCCCGCTGCATCGCCAGGGCCTGCGCATACGGCTGCGAGGCATCGCCCAGATCGAGGATCTCGCACAGGCCCGTCATGCCGTCCAGCAACTCGGCAGCCCAGTCGGCGAGGGGCACTTGCCGCCCATCACGCGTCAGGCGCAGTCCCGGCTCGCGACCGCGCCGCGCGACGATGACGTGGTTGCGGTCGAGCGCCTCCTGTTCGTCCGTACCGATCGGCGGGCTGTCGCGCAGCAGGCACAGCGCGAGGAATGCCTCGAGGAAGCGCAGCTTCACCTGGTTCACGCCGACAGGATCGAAAGCGCTCACGTCGAGGGCCCGCACTTCCACGTACTCGACGCCGCCCCGCCGCAGCGCCTTCGTCGGCCGCTCGCCGGAACGTGCCACGCGTTTCGGGCGGATGTTGCTGTAGTACTCGTTCTCGATCTGCAGGAGGTTCGCGTTCAGCTGCCGCCACTCGCCGTCCACCTGCACGCCGAGCGCCTCGTACGGCGGATACGGCGTCTCGATCGCGCGCGTGAGGTCGCGCACGTATTCCTCGAGGCTGTTCACCGAGACCGAGACGCCGGCCTGCTTGCGGTTGCGGTAGCCGAGATCGCTCATGCGCAGCGACGTCGCGTAGGGCTCGTACGCCGTGCCCTTCGCGAGCCGCGGCAGGGTCTCGCCGCGCACGCGCACGAACGACTCGCACACGGCGGGCGAAACGCCGAACAGGTACAGCACGATCCAGCCGTGCCGGCGGTAGTTGCGCAGCAGGTCGAAGTACGCCGGCGAGCGCAGTGCGATACCGGTCGCATGCGAGGCGCGCAGCGCCGCGTAAGGCTCCCAGAACTTCTCCGGGAACGAATAGTTGAAATGCACGCCGGAGATCGCCTGCATCACGCGCCCGTAGCGCACGCCGAGCCCCTCGCGATAGACGGTCTTCATGCGCCCGATGTGCGAGCGGCCGTACTGCGCGATCGGGATCGCAGCGTCGCTGTCGATCCGGCACGGCATCGAGGTCGCCCACAGGCGCTCCTCGTCGAGGTGCCGGTAGACGAACTGGTGCATGTCGCACAGGTACTGCAACAATTCCCAGCTCGTCGTGAATGTCGGCGTGACGAGCTCGATCAGCGCCTCCGAGTAGTCGGTCGTGAACTGGCTGTTGGTGAGCGCCGATCCGAGTGCGGGCGGATGCGGGGTCGTCGCGATGCGGCCATCCGGCGTGACGCGCAGCGATTCCTTCTCGACCCCGCGCAACCCGCCCTGCAGCAGGCGGGCCCCGCCCCCGTTGACGAGCGCGGCGAGGCGCCGCTCGAACGCGCGATCGATGGCGGGAGGCGGCATGCGTTACCAGGGCGTGCGTCGCAGGAGCACGTCGCGCAGCATCGCGAAATCGCCGCGCAGGCTGTACAGCGGGTGACGGAACGTGGCCGGCCGGTTCTTCTCGAAGACGAAGTGCCCGACCCAGGCGCAGCCATACGCGAGAACGACGGCCGGCAGCACGAGCCGCCACGCGCGCATCGCGACGGCGGCTGCGACGATCGCGAGCATGGCCAGTGTGCCGATGACGTGCAGGCGTCGCGACACCGGATGACGATGCTCGCCCAGGTAGTAGGGATAGAACTCGCGAAAGCTCGTGAAGCGCGCCGCCATGGTGACGGCCATCTTGCCGCGCCGGGCGCCGGGAGCGCAATTGCGGGCCGCGGTACGGGTCGCGGCAGTCACCGTTGCGTGCGGCAACGGGAGGCCAGTTCGCGCAGCGTGTCGGGCAGGTCACGCTTCAGCGCGGCGACGATCAGCCATTCCGGGACCGGGTAGCGCGGCACGACCCGCACGCGATACTCGACCAGCGTCGCCGTACCTCCGTCGAGCGGTTCGAGGGTCCAGCGGGCCGTGTGCTCGCGCAGTCCGCCGCTCACGTTGCTGATCCGCACTTCGTGCGGCGGCCGGTAGTCGGCGCGGAACACGAAGCGGATGCGCGGCAGGTACCAGCGCAGGTTCACCACCTGTTCGATCAACTCGTGACTGCCGTCGGGCGCGGCCTCGATGACCCGGCAGGATTCGAGCCGGCGCACGAACTGCAGCGCCTCCGCGCACGAGGTCATGACCGCGAACACGCGAGCGGGTGCGGCATCGATCCGGATCGCGGCACGCACGACAGGTGGCCCGCCCCCTTGCGTCCCCTCGGCGGCGGTCGCCACCAGCACCTCGCCGGCGAGTACCCGCGTGCGCTCGGCGTCCGACAGCGGCGCGACGGACAGCACAGCGAAGGCCAGCAGAAGGGGAAGTTGCGGCATGGCGTGCGACCAGTATGCCTGCCCGGTCATTGTGGGTTCAGGTATCGCGCGCTACCGTGCGCGGCATGAGGCGTACGCCTGCCCTCGTTCTGCTCGCACTCGCCTGCGCACCAGCCGCGTGGGCCGACAGCTTTCGTTGCGGCCAGCGCCTCGTCGTCGAAGGCACGACGCGCGACCAGGTCGTGACCTGGTGCGGCGAGCCGTCCGAGGTGGAGGAGCGTCGCGCCCTGCGACCGCCGATCCTCTGGTACTACGGGCGGCCGGTCCGCGTCGCCGGCGGTGAATACATCGAGGTCCTCGTCGAAACCTGGACGTACAACCTCGGCCCCCAGCGGCTGATGCGGCGCCTGACGATCGAGAACGGCACAGTCGTCGAGGTCGAAACGCTCGGTTACGGCTATCGCAAGCCGCCGTCCCGTTCGCCATGACGGGCCGCTCAGGCGACTTCGTGCTGCGCATTGCGCAGGCGGCCGACGATTTCGCCATTGCCGCAATCATTCGCGCAGTGATGCCCGCCTTCGGCGCGTGCGGCGCGGGATTTGCGATCAATGACCCGGAAGTGGACGGCATGAGCGGCGCCTACCGGCGGCCGCGCGCAGCCTACTACGTCGTCGAGACGGCCGGCCGGGTGGTCGGCGGCGGCGGCATCGCACCGCTCGAAGGCGGATCATTCGGCACCTGCGAGCTGCGCAAGATGTATCTCCTGCCCGAGGCACGCGGCCTCGGCGCGGGCGCGCGCCTGCTCGCGCGTTGCCTCGCGACGGCGCGCGGCTACGGTTATCGCGCCTGCTACCTCGAAACCCTGACCGGCATGGACGCCGCCCGACGGCTCTACCACCGCGCGGGATTCAGGGAAATCCCGGCCGCACTCGGTGCCACGGGCCACCACGGCTGCGACCGCTACTTCCTGCTCGAATTTCCCTGAACCGCGATCACGGCGCGCTGCGCGACTTGCCGGTAGCGCAGCGACAGCAGTACGGCACAGACCGAAAGCCCCGCGATCAGCCCCATCCAGACCGCGCCGGCGCCCTGGCCGAGCGCGACGCCGAAGCCGTACGCGAGCGGAAAACCGACGAGCCAGTACGCGACGACATTCAGCACCATCGGCACCCGTGCATCCTTGAAGCCGCGCAGCGCTCCCGCGGCACCCACCTGCAGGCCGTCGGCGACCTGGAAGGCTGCCACGTACGCGAGCAGTTGCGTGGCCACGGCGAGCACCGCCGCGTCCCGGGTGTACGCGCCGGCGATCTGGCGGCGCAACAGGAGCAGCACGAGCGCCGAGGCCGCCATGACCGCCACGCACAGCGCCATGCCGATCCAGCCTGCACGACGCCCTGCGACCGCATCGCCGCGCCCGAGCTGGTGGCCGACGTGGATCGTCGTCGCGGAGTGCAGCGACAGCGGGACCATGAACATCAGGGCGCCATAGTTGATCGCGATGGCGTGTGCCGCGAGCACGGTCGAGCCGAACGCGCCGAGCATCAGGCCGGCCGAGGCAAACAGTCCGCCCTCGGCGAGGACGCTGCCGCTGATCGGCAGGCCGAGCGCCAGGATCGCGGCGAGACGTGCGCGGCTCGGCCATTCGAAGTGCCGCAGCGGCGCAAAGGGCCGGTAGCGGCGATGCCGCCGCACGTAGGCCACGAGGAAGGCGAACACCGTCCAGCTCGCGAGCGCGGTGCCGACCCCGCAGCCGACCGCACCGAGCGCGGGCAGGCCGAACTTGCCGTACATGAACACGTAGTTGCCGGCGACATTGACGAGGAACGCGAGTACCGCCGTATACATGATCGGCCGGGTCCAGCCGATGCCTTCGCTCGCGAATCGCAGCGCGAGGAAGGCAAACATCGCGGGCACGCCGCAGGCGACTGCCCGGACATAGCGCGCGGCGAGCGCCGCAACATCGGGCGGAATGGCGATCGCGAGCAGCACGGGTTCGGCGCAAAAGAGCGCTGCCACCGTCACGGCGGCGAGACCCAGCGCGAGCCACAACGCATTGCGCGCGAGACTGCCGACCATCGCATCCTGCCCCGCGCCGTACGCGTGTGCGACGGTCGGCGACAGCGCCATCAGCACGCCGAGCCCGCCGAGGTGGAAGAACGACACGAAATTCGCGCCGACCGCGACCGCCGCCAGATCGCGCGCACCGAGCCAGCCGGCCATGATCGTGTCGGCCGTGACCATGCCGGCGGTGGCGACATTGTTGATGAGCAGCGGGCCCGCGAGCTGCACGATCTTCGCGGCATCGCTGCGGACCGCTGCGGGCATTGCCGGCATGCGGATTGGCTGAGGAGACGGTGGGCGTGGCATTCTAGCGCCCCATGCTCGCCGGTCCAGCCATTCGACGGGTCGCCATCGTGGGTGGCCAGCGCATTCCATTCGCCAGGGCGCACGGCGCCTATGCCGCGGTCGGCAACCAGGACATGCTCACGGCCGCACTGCGCGCCGTCGTCGCGAAATTCGACCTCACGGGCCAGCGCCTCGGCGACGTGATCGCGGGCGCCACGATCAAGCACTCGAAAGACTTCAACCTCGCGCGCGAATGCGTCCTGTCGAGCGGCCTCGATCCGCACACGCCGGGGCTCGACCTGCAGCGGGCCTGCGGCACGAGCCTCGAGGCGGCGATCCTCGTCGCCAACAAGATTGCGCTCGGCCAGATCGACGTCGGGATCGCCGGCGGCGTCGATTCGGTCAGCGACGTGCCGATCGTCTACCCGCGCTCCTACCGCGAGAAGCTGCTGCGCAGCTACCGCGGCCGCAGCCTCGGCCAGCGCATCGCACCCTTCTTCAGCCTGCGCCCGCGCGACTTCAAGCCGGTCATGCCCGCGGTCGTCGAACCCCGCACCGGCCTGTCGATGGGTGAACACTGCGAGCAGATGGCGAAGACGTGGCAGATCACGCGCGAGGCGCAGGACCGCCTGGCGCTCGAGAGCCACCGCAAGGCCGCGGCGGCGTGGCAGGAAGGCTTCTATGCCGACCTGGTCGTCGACTACGAAGGCCTCTCCATCGACAACAACATCCGTGCCGACACTTCGCTCGAGAAGCTCGCGAAACTCGCGCCGTCGTTCGATCGCTCCGCGAGCGGCACGCTGACGGCCGGCAACAGCACGCCGCTCACCGACGGCGCCTCCGCCGTGCTGCTCGCCTCGGAGGAATGGGCGAACGCGCGCCAGCTCCCGGTGCTCGCGTGGCTCGCCTTCGGCAAGGCCTGGGCGGTCGACTACGTGGGCGGCCACGAAGGATTGCTGATGGCGCCCGCATACGCCGTTCCCGCGATGCTGAAGGATGCCGGCCTCGCGCTGCAGGACTTCGATTTCTACGAGATCCACGAGGCCTTCGAGGCCCAGGTGCTCTGCACGCTCGCCGCGTGGGAGTCGGCGGACTATTGCCGCGAGCGTCTCGGCCTCGACCGGGCGCTCGGCGCCATCGATCGAGCGAAGCTCAACGTCAAGGGCGGCAGCGTCGCGATCGGCCACCCGTTCGCGGCGACCGGCACCCGCATCGTGGCGGGCCTCGCGAAGCTGCTCGCACAGAGCCCCGGCGCCAAGCGCGGGCTCATCTCGGTGTGCACGGCGGGCGGCATGGGCGTGACCGCAATCCTCGAACGCGCGTAGCGCGGCACCGTACCCGCCGCCTGGTTGCCGCACTGCGGCGCTTGAAACTGGTTTCATCTGAAACTAATGTCGCTGCCATGAGACGCTATATCGGCTTTCCGCGGGTCGAAGGCACGGCATCGCGGCAGGCACATGCCGACCTGCCGCCCGGCACCTTCGAACGCGAAATCAGCAAGGAAGGTTTCTTCGGGCCGGCGGCGCACCTCTATCACCGTCATCCGCCGACCGGCTGGGTCAGCTTCGAGGGGCCGCTGCGCCCGCACGCGTTCGACCTCACGAAGATCGCGGCGCCGGTGGCGTCGCCGTGGGACGCGCGGCAGATCCTCGGCAACGCCGCGGTCAAGATCCGCTGGTGGAATACCGCGGGCGCGATGCCGGCGCTCGCGCGCAATGCGGACGGCGACGAACTGCTGTTCGTCCATCGCGGTCGCGCCGCGCTCTTCTGCGACTACGGTCATCTCGACATCGAAGCCGGCGACTATGTGCTGCTGCCGCGCGGCACCCTGTGGCGTCTCGCGTGCGACGAGCCGGTTGCGGCGCTGCTGATCGAGGCGACCAATGGCAGCTACACGCTGCCCGACCGGGGCCTTCTCGGTCCGCACGCGCTGTTCGATCCGGCGATCCTCGACGTGCCGCGCATCGATGCGGCGTTCACCGCGCAGCAGTCCGACGACACGCCGTGGCGCGTCGAGGTCAAGCGCCGCGGTGCGCTCTCGGTGATCGGTTTCCCGTTCAATCCGCTCGATGCCGTCGGCTGGCACGGCGATCTCGCGCCGGTGCGCCTGAACGTGCGCGACATCCGCCCGCTGCTGAGCCATCGCTACCATCTGCCGCCGTCGGCGCATTCGACCTTCCTCGGCGACCGCTTCGTCGTGTGCACGTTCGTGCCGCGGCCGTTCGAAACGGATCCCGGTGCGATCAAGGTGCCGTTCTTCCACAACAACGACGACTACGACGAGGTCATCTTCTATCACGCGGGCCAGTTCTTCAGTCGCGACAACATCCATCCGGGCATGGTCACGCTGCATCCGGGCGGCTTCACGCACGGCCCGCACCCGAAGGCGCTGCGCAACATGACCGAGCAGTCGAAGCCAGGCACCGACGAGGTCGCCGTGATGATCGACACGCGCGATCCGCTCGACATCGCGCCCGTTGCGAGCGACGTCGAATGGGCGGGGTACGTCGACAGCTGGAAGTCGCCGTGAAGCTCGCCAGCCTGAAGGGTGGCCGCGACGGCCGCCTCGTCGTCGTGAGCGCGAACCTCGCGCACTGCGTCGTCGCGGGCGACATCGCGCCGACTCTGCAGGCCGCGCTCGATGACTGGGCGTCGACCGCGCCGCGCCTCGCGCGTCTCGCGGCGCAGCTCGATGCGGGAGCGGCAAACGGCTCGCAGCCGTTTGATCCGCGTGCCTGCGCGGCGCCATTGCCCCGTGCACACCACTGGGCCGACGGCAGTGCCTACGTGAACCATGTCGAGCTCGTGCGCCGTGCCCGCGGCGCGGAACTGCCGCCGACCTTCTGGACCGACCCGCTCATGTACCAGGGCGGCTCCGACGATTTCCTCGGCCCGACGGACGATGCGCCGTTCGCCAGCGAGGACCAGGGCATCGATCTCGAGGCGGAAATCGCGGTGATCGTCGACGACGTACCGATGCGCTGCACGGCGGAGGCCGCTGCGGGGCACATCCGCCTGCTGCTGCTCGTCAACGACTGGTCGCTGCGCAACCTGATTCCCGGCGAACTCGCCAAGGGCTTCGGCTTTTACCAGTCGAAGCCGGCCACCGCGTTCTCGCCGGTCGCCGTCACGCCCGACGAACTCGGCGACGCGTGGCGTGACGGCAAGCTCCACCGGCCGCTCGTGAGCCACGTGAACGGCGCCGCCTTCGGCGCGCCCGATGCGGGCGTCGACATGACGTTCAGCTTCCCGCAGCTCGTCGCGCACGCGGCGCGCACGCGGCGGCTCGGCGCCGGGGCGATCATCGGCTCGGGGACCGTCTCGAACCGCGATCGCAGCCGCGGCTCGAGCTGCCTCGCCGAGAAGCGCACGCTCGAGCTGCTCGGGAGCGGCGCGCCGTCGACGCCGTTCCTGCGTTTCGGGGATCGCGTGCGCATCGAGATGTTCGACGCCGCGGGCCGCAGCATTTTCGGCGCCATCGACCAGCGCGTGGTTGCGGCCGCCTGACCACGGTATCCTGTACCGTTCCATGGGCGAGTTCACGACACTGATGGCCCGCGACGGCCACGAGTTCCAGGCGTACCTCGCGGCGCCCGCAGGCGCGCCCCGCGGCGCGCTCGTGGTCGTGCAGGAAATCTTCGGTGTCAACCCGCACATCCGCGCCGTGACCGATGCTTACGCGGCGCAGGGCTACACGGCGATCGCGCCCGCGCTGTTCGACCGTATCCGCCGCGGCATCGAACTCGGCTACACCGCCGATACGATGCGGGAGGGCATGGGCTACCGCCAGCAGGTGAAGCCCGCGCAGTTCCTCGCCGATGTCGGCGCCTCGCTGAACGCGGTCAGGAGTTCCGGCAAAGCCGGCATCGTCGGCTACTGCTGGGGTGGCACGGTCGCGTGGATCGCCGCCGGGGAACTGCCCGTGACAGCGGCCGCCTGCTATTACGGCGGCGGCATCGCGCAGCATCTCGATCACACGCCGAAGTGCCCGGTGATCTGCCACTTCGGCGACCGGGACAAGCACATCCCGCCCGCCGACATCGAGCGGATCCGCGCTGCGTACCCGGCAGGCACGTACTGCACGTATCCTGCCGATCACGGTTTCAACTGTCCCGAGCGTGCCGCCTACGACGCACCGAGCGCACAGCTCGCGCTCGAACGCACGCTCGGCTTTTTCGCCGAGTACATCGCCTGACGATCGAGGATCGCACCATGAAACTCAAGGATGGCTCGCTGCTGCGCCAGCAGTGCTACATCGACGGCCAGTGGTCGGGCGCCGACTCGCAGCGCGCGATCGACGTGAAGAACCCCGCCTCGGGCGAACGGATCGGCACCGTGCCCGACATGGGCGCGGGTGAAACGCGCCGCGCGATCGAGGCGGCTTCGCGCGCGCTGCCCGCCTGGGCGGCAAGGACCGCCAAGGACCGCGCGGTGATCCTGCGTCGCTGGAGCGATCTCATGCTCGCGAACCAGGACGACCTCGCCACGCTGATGACTGCCGAGCAGGGCAAGCCGTTGGCGGAGTCGAAGGGCGAGATTGCCTACGCCGCGTCATTCCTCGAGTGGTTCGGCGAGGAAGGCAAGCGGCTCTACGGCGACGTGATCCCGGGTCACCAGAGCGACAAGCGCATCCTCGTGCTGCGCCAGCCGGTCGGCGTGGTCGCCGCCATCACGCCGTGGAACTTCCCGTCGGCGATGATCACGCGCAAGGCCGGCCCCGCACTCGCGGCGGGCTGCACCTTCGTGTGCAAGCCGGCGACCCAGACCCCGTATTCGGCGCTCGCGATGGCGGAGCTCGCCGCACGCGCGGGCGTGCCGCCCGGTGTACTGAACATCCTGACCGGCAGTGCGACCGCGATCGGCGGAGAGATGACCTCGAACCCGATCGTGCGCAAGGTCACGTTCACCGGCTCGACCGAAATCGGCAAGAAGCTGATGACACAGTGCGCCGGCACGCTGAAGAAGCTGTCGCTCGAGCTCGGCGGCAATGCGCCGTTCATCGTGTTCGACGATGCCGACCTCGACGCGGCCGTGCAGGGCGCGATCGCGAGCAAGTACCGCAATACCGGCCAGACCTGCGTCTGCGCGAACCGGCTGCTCGTGCAGGCAGGCGTGTATGACGCCTTCACCGCGAAGCTGAGCGAGGCGGTGGCGCTGCTGCGCGTCGGCGACGGCCTCAAGGGTGCGACCGACCAGGGCCCGCTGATCGATGCCAAGGCGCTCGCCAAGGTCGAGGAACACATCAGCGATGCCGTGGCGAACGGCGCGCGCATCGCGTTCGGCGGCAGGCGCCACGCGCTCGGCGGCACGTTCTTCGAGCCGACGATCCTGACCGATGTCACGCCGAAGATGATGGTCGCGCGCGAGGAGACTTTCGGGCCCATTGCGCCGCTCTTTCGCTTCGCGACCGAGGCCGAGGCGATCGCGATGGCGAATGCCACCGAGTTCGGCCTCGCCGCGTACTTCTACACGCGCGACCTCGCACGCTCGTGGCGCGTGCAGGAGGGCCTCGAGTACGGCATCGTCGGCGTCAACACCGGGATCATCTCGACCGAAGTGGCGCCGTTTGGCGGCATGAAGGAATCCGGCTTCGGCCGCGAAGGCTCGAAGTACGGCATACTCGACTACACGGAACTGAAGTACGTGTGTGTCGGCGGCATCGCCTGACGAGGGAAGCCCATGCCGAAGTATCTCGGCACGCCCGGCACGGCGTGCGATGGCAGCGAGCCCGTCGGCATATTGCTCGTCAATTCGGGCACGCCGGATTCGGCCCGCGTGCGCGACATTCGCCGCTTCCTCGGCAAGCTGCTCGGCGACCCGCGGGTCGTCGAGCTGCCGCGCTGGCTGTGGCTGCCGATTCTCCACGGCTTCATCCTGCCGCTGCGCCCGCTGCGCAGCGCGCGCAAGTACCGCGACATGCTCGCGGCCGGCCGCTCGCCACTGCGCGCACTGTCGGAAGCGTTGCGCACGGCGCTCGAACAGGAGCTCGTGCGCCAGTCCGGTGCACCGGCGTGCGTCGAGGCCGGCATGCTCTATTCGAGCCCGTCGGTGCGCGACGCGATCCTCCGCCTCGTCGAGCGCGGCGCGCGACGCCTGCTCGTCGTGCCGCTCTTTCCGCAATATTGCGGCGTGACGACCGGCGCGGCCGTCGATGCCGTGGGAGAGGTGCTCGGTACCCTGCGCTGCGTGCCCGAGGTGCGTTACGTCACCGACTACCACGATCACGCGGATCACGTCGAGGCGCTGCGCGCGAGCATTGCGGCGCACTGGGCGACCCACGGCCGCACCGGACACCTGCTGATGTCGTGGCACGGCGTGCCGAGCGCGTATTGCGCCAAGGGCGACCCCTACCACGGCCGCTGCCATGCGACGGCACAACTCCTCGCCGATGCGCTCGGGCTGCGCGAAGGTGAATGGAGCGTCGCGTTCCAGTCGCGCTTCGGCGGTGGCCGGTGGCTGCGTCCCTACACGGCCGACGTGCTCGAAGCGCTGCCGTCGCGCGGCGTGCACACGGCGACCGTCGTGTGCCCCGGGTTCGCGATCGACTGCCTCGAGACATTGCAGGAGATCGAGGTCGAGAATCGCGCGCGCTTCCTGCGCGCGGGCGGCACGAAGCTCGATTACGTGCCGGCGCTCAATGCGCGGCCCGAGCATGTGGCGGCACTCGCACGCCTGATCGGTACCCATGCGCGCGGCTGGGTCGATCGTGCGGGCGCACGACCGTCGGGCAGCTTCCCGCGCGTGGTTTCGCTCGGCTGAGCCGCCGCCGCGCATGCCCGGCCGCTTCCTGGAACTGTCGGTCGCGACCGACGACATTCGCGCCTCGGTCGAGTTCTACGAACGGCTCGGCTTCACGCAATGCGAGACCGGCGACACCTGGTCGCACCCCTACGGTGCGCTGACCGACGGGCGCTTCGTGATCGGGCTGCACGCGTACCGTTTCGCGTCCCCGTCGCTCACGTTCGTCCGGGCCGGGCTCGCCCGGCACGTCGACGCGCTCGAAGCGGCGGGCGCCGAGATCGCGTTTCGCCGTACCGGCGAGGATGTCTTCAACGAAGTCGGCTTTCGCGACGCGACCGGACACATGGTCACGCTGCTCGAGGCACGCACGTATTCACCGGCCTCCCGCGACCGCGACCAGCCCTCGCTGTGCGGCGACTTCCTCGAGTACAGCCTGCCCGCGCGCGACTTCGCGACGGCGCGACGGCAGTGGGAGGCGTTCGGCTTCGTCGCCATCGACGGAGACAATGACGCCGCCGATGCGCGCGGAGACGAGGCGCTGCCGTGGCAGCGCCTCGCGCTCACGAGCGATCACCTGAACCTCGCCTTTCATGCTCCCCGCTTTTTTTCGCAGCCGCTGCTCGTGTTCGGCGCCTTCGATGGCGAGCGGCGGGCGCGTCTCGAAGCCTGCGGCGTCGCCTCCGCCGCCGGCCTGCCGCCCGCGCTCGACCCCGCACGACACGCGCTGATCGAGACACCGGAAGGGCTCGCGATCCTGCTGACACCGGCTTGACGCGACGGCCCGTCGCTTCGTCGCATTCCGGCCTCGGCCGGGGTGTCCGCCCCGTCTGCAGCAGCGGTGCGCGGCTAGAATCGCCGCCCTTCGCGGCAGCTCCGGACCGTCATGCGCAAGCTCTTGCCCGCCCTGATCGCCCTCGTCGTCACCGTACCCGCGCTCGCCGACGAGGGCATGTGGACGTTCGACAACTTTCCCGCCGCGACCGTCAGGGAAAAGTACGGCGCGACCATCGACGGCGCATGGCTCGATCGCGTGCGCCAGAGCACGATCCGGCTATCGAACTGCACGGCATCGTTCGTGTCGTCCAGTGGGCTCATCCTCACGAACCATCACTGCGTCGAGTCGTGTCTCGCAGGCCTCTCGTCCAGGGAGCGGAGTCTCGTGCAGGCCGGATTCGTCTCGCGGGGTCGCGACGACGAGCCACGCTGCACGACCCAGGTCGCCGACGTGCTGCAGGCGATGGAGAACGTGACCGCGAGCGTCGCGGCCGCGGTTGCCGGCCTCGGCGAGGCCGCCGCCAACGAGGCCCGCAAGAAGCGGCTCACGGAGCTCGAACAGGCTTGCGAGAAGGCATCGCGACTCAAGTGCGAGTCCGTCACGCTCTACCAGGGCGGGCAGTATTTCCTCTACAAGTACCGGCGCTACGACGATGTACGCCTGGTGCTGGCGCCCGAAGCCGATATCGCGTCCTTTGGCGGCGACCCGGACAACTTCCAGTTCCCGCGCTGGTCGCTCGATTTCTCGCTGCTGCGCGCCTACGAGAACGGCAAGCCGGCGAAGACCCCGGCCTTCCTGCCGATCCGCTTCAACGGACCGGGGGCCGGGGAGCTCGTGTTCGTGTCGGGGCACCCGGGTTCCACCGCACGCCTCGACACGCGCGCCGAACTCGAATCCCAGCGCGACATCGCATGGACGAACTGGCTGCTGCGCTACTCCGAGCTGCGCGGGCGCTACATCGAGTTCGGCAAGACGGGTGACGCCGCGGCACGCATCGTCGAGGAGCCGCTGAACTCGCTCGAGAACGGCATCAAGGTGCGGCGCAAGCTGCTCGACACCCTGCACGAGAACGGGCTGCTCGAGAGCAAGACGGCGGCCGAGCAGGCGCTGCGCGCCAGCGTGGCCGGCGATGCCGCGTTCGGCGACCCCTGGGCAGACATCGCGCGGGCAACCACGATCGAGCGGGAGCTCTATCTGCCCTATCTCTATCTCGAAGCCGCCGCGGGATTCAACAGCGCGACCTTCCGTCATGCACGCGCGCTCGTGCGCGCCGCCGCCGAACGCGCCAAGCCGAACGCCGGGCGCCTGCGCGAATACACGGACGCGGCACTGCCGCGCCTCGCGCAGCAGGTCCTGGCACCGATCCCCGTGTACCCCGAGCTCGAGAACCTGACGCTGTCGTTCTCGCTCGAACGGATGCGCGAATGGCTCGGCCCCGACCACCCCGTGGTGCGCCGGCTGCTCGCCAGGGACTCGCCCGACACGCTCGCGGCGCGGCTGGTCGCGGGCACGCGCCTCGGCGACCCGGCAGTGCGCCAGGCACTGTGGGACGGTGGCGCAGCGGCGATCGCCGCATCGAGCGATCCCATGATCCGCCTCGCGCTCGAGATCGACGGGCCGGCGCGCGCGGTTCGCAAGCAGTACGAGGACGAGGTCGAGGCGCCGATCGATGCCGCGAAGGAAAAGATCGCCGCGGCGCGCTTCAAGGCGTACGGCACGAACGTGTATCCCGACGCGACGTTCACGTTGCGGCTCAACTTCGGCACCGTGGCAGGGTGGAACGAGAACGGCAGGGAGATCGCACCCATCACGCATCTCGCCACCGCGTTCGAGCGCGCGACCGGCAGCGAGCCGTTCCGGATTCCGGACAGCTGGCAGAAGGTGCGCGACACGCTCGACATGCAGACGCCGTTCTGCATCTCGACGACGAGCGACATCGTCGGCGGCAATTCCGGCAGCCCGCTGATCGACGCGCAGGGGCGCATCGTCGGCCTGATGTTCGACGGCAACATCCACTCGATTTCGGGCAACTACTGGTTCGATGCGGAGAAGAACCGCGCGACTGCGCTGCACCCGGCCATCATTCGCGTCGCGCTGGAGAAGGTGTATCGCGCCGATGCCGTGCTCAGGGAACTCGGCGTGCGGTGAGGTCGACCTCGATGTCGAGCGTATTCTCGACCTTGAGCGCGCCGAGCAGCGCGCTGTACGGCACGAGGCCGAGCGCGGTCTGATCGAGCGGGAAGCGCGCCGACAACTGCAGCAACCCTGCTGAGCGCCGCGCCAGCGTCACGGGTACGTCGATGACGCGGCGTGCATCGCGCACGACGACGGCGAGGCGCGCCGCGAAATGCTGCGGCCCGCCCGCGAGCGACTCGAGCCGCACGACGATGTCCGGGTGCTGCGCGGCGTCCAGCAGGTCCTTGCCGAGCATGTTGCGCCGGGTGGCGGCGCGGTCCTCATCGGGAACGACGTCCGGGAAGTCCTCGCCCCGACCGCTGCGCAGCGCTGGCTCGTCGACCGTGAAGCCGGCGACCGACAGGTGCAACTCGAGGCGGCTCGCCACGAGCGGCTCGCGCAGGTCGATGACACCGGCCATCGTGCGCGCCGCGATCACGTGGTTGTGCCCGAACGCGGCGAGTGCGCCGCCGCGCCGGGCGACGATGGCCACCAGCGACTCCGCGGGGTCGATGCGATAACGGGCGACGCCGGGTCCGGGCGGCGCGATGACCGCCGGCAGGGCTCCCGGCTCACCGGGCGCCGCGGGCGGCGGGCGGCGCGCCGACGGGCAGCCCGCGAGCAGCAGCGCGAGCCACACCATGCCTGCTGCCGCCTTGCTAAGATGCCGGCTACCGCTTCCCACGGAGCCGAGCTTATGCCGATCCGCAATACCAAGGAACGCTGGGGTTCGGTTGCCAAGTTCTTCCACTGGACCATCGTGCTGCTCATCATCGGGCAGTTCGTGCTGGCGTTCATGGCGGACAGCCTGCCCGTCGGCATGCAGAAACTTGCGGTGCTCGCGCGGCACAAGTCTTTCGGCATCACCATCCTCGCCCTTGCGGCGCTGCGCCTCATGTGGCGCGCCGCGAACCGCAGCCCCGTGATGCCCTCGACCATGGCCCCGTGGGAGCGCCTCGGCGCGCGCGCCGCGCATGCGCTGCTGTATGCACTGCTGTTTGCGGTGCCGCTCGCGGGCTGGACCATGTCGTCGGCCAAGAACTTCCCCGTGTCCTGGTTCGGCCTCTTCCAGCTGCCCGACCTCGTCGCGCCGAGCGAATCGACCTTCGAGACCCTGCACGAGGTTCACGAGATCCTCGCGTTCACGCTCGGCGCCGTCGCGATCCTGCACATGCTCGCCGCGCTGAAGCACCACTTCATCGATCGCGACACGGTCCTGCGCCGCATGCTGCCGTTCGTGCGCGTACCCGGAGTCTGCGCCGTGCTGCTCGTCGGCGGCCTCGCCCTGCAGGGCGACGGACTCGCGGCGACGCCCGGCAACGCCACGGGCAGCGCCGCGAGTGGCACGCTGCAGTTCCGCTTCTCGCAGGCCGGCGCCGCGACCGTCGGATCCTTCGGCAAGTTCGAGGTCACAATGACAACGGCGGCGGACGGCACACCGACCGCACTCGCCGTGACCGTCGCGACAGATTCGCTCGACACGAAGGACAAGGACCGCGACACGGCGCTGCGCTCGAGTGACCTGTTCGACGTGAAGCAGTTCCCCCGTGCGACCTTCACCGCCGACAGCATCCGGCGCACGGCCGGCGGCTCGTTCGAGGCGATCGGCAAGCTCACGATCCGTGGCGTGACGCGCGACGTCACGCTGCCGTTCACGCTCGCGGCGAGCGCGGGCGGCACGGCGCCGGGCCGGCTGCTCGCGGGCGAGTTGCCGCTGAAGCGGCTCGACTATGGCATCGGCCAGGGCGAGTGGCGCTCGACCGAAATGGTCGGCGACGCGGTGACAGTCCTGTATTCGGTCACGCTGACTGCCGCGCGCTGAGTTGCCGCAGGTCTTCAGCTCCATCGACGAGTGCGTGGACGCGACGCTCGCGCGCGTCGGCCGGCACGTCGTGCTCGGCCTGCCGCTCGGCATCGGCAAGCCGAACCTCGTCGCCAACGAGTTCCATCGACGTGCCGTGCAGGACCCGTCGCTCAGGCTGACGATCCTCACCGCCCTGTCGCTCGCGCGCCCGAAGGCGCGCACCGACCTCGAGCGGCGCCTCCTCGATCCGATCGTCGCGCGTGTCTTCGCCGATTACCCGGAACTCGAATACGCGGAGGCGGCGAGGCGCGGCACGCTGCCGCCCAACATCGAAGTGATCGAGTTCTACTTCGAGCCCGGCGCCTGGCTCGGCGTGGACTCGGCCCAGCAGGGGTACCTGTCGGCCAATTACACGCACGTGGCACGCGACTTCCTGGCGCGCGGCGCCAACGTGATCGCGCAGCTCGTGGCGAAACGCACCGTGGACGGCGAGGTGCAGCTGTCGCTCGGAGCGAACCCGGACGTCACGGTCGACCTGCTGCCGCAGCTCGGTGCGCTGCGCGCGGCAGGGCGCGACATCGTGCTGATCGGCGCGGTCCATCCGCGGATGCCCTTCATGTTCGGCAGTGCAGTGGTCGACCCGGAAAGCTTCGACTTCCTGATCGATCATCCCCGCTACGACTACGAGCTCTACTGTCCGCCAAACCTGCCGCTGCGCACCGTCGATCACGCGATTGCGCTGCACGTCAGTGCGCTGGTGCGCGACGGCGGCACGCTGCAGATCGGGATCGGCGAACTCGGCGATGCGCTCGTCTACGCGCTCCTGCTGCGTCACCAGCAGAACGACGCCTGGCGCGCGGCGCTGACGACGCTCGAGGCACCCGCAGCGGACGCGACCGACTGCGCACCGTTCCGGCACGGGCTGTACGCCTGCAGCGAAATGCTCGTCGACCAGATGCTCGACCTGATGCGCGCCGGAATCCTGCGGCGGCACGTCTACCCCTCGCTGCCGCTCATGCGGCTGCTCGATCGGGGCCGGATCACCGAGCGCTTCGACGCCGGCATCCTCGAGGCGCTGCCCGAGGCAGGCGTGGCGCCGCTGCTCGACGAGGCGACGTTTGCGGAACTGCGACGCTGCGGCGTCTTCCGGGCCGACACGCGCTACCGCGACGGCCGCATCCGCAGCGCCGACAGCGACTGGATCACGGCCGACCTCGGCGATGCCGCCGCACGGCAGGCGCTCGCCGCGCACTGCCTCGGTCGCGAGCTCACCGGAGGCATCGTCGCGCACGCCGCGTTCTTTCTCGGTCCGCGCGGGTTCTACGCCAAGCTGCGCGAGATGCCCGAGCGCGAACGGCGGCGCATCGACATGTGCGGCGTCGGCTTCGTCAACCAGCTGTACGGCGCCGACTTCGAATTGCGCAGCCTGCAGCGCCGCCACGCGCGCTTCGTGAATACGGCCATGATGGTGACCGCGCTCGGCGCCGCGGTTTCCGACACGCTCGAGGACGGGCGGGTCGTGAGCGGGGTGGGCGGCCAGTACAACTTCGTCGCGATGGCGCACGCGTTGCCGGGCGCCCGCTCGATCCTGTGCGTGCGCGCGACCCGCGACAAGGCCGGGGAGACCCATTCGAACATCGTGTGGAATTATGGCCAGGCGACCATCGCGCGCCACCTGCGCGACATCGTCGTCACCGAGTACGGCGTCGCGGACCTGCGCAGCGCGACCGATGCCGAGGTGATTGCCCGGCTGCTGGCCGTCACCGATTCGCGCTTCCAGCCGGCGCTCATCGCGCGGGCGCAGGCGGCCGGCAAGCTGCCGCGCGGTTTCCGGCTGCCCGACTCGCAGCGCCGGAACACGCCGCAGCGCCTCGCGGCCGCCTTCACGACACTGCGGCGCGACGGGCTCTTCAGCGACTATCCCTTCGGCACCGACCTCACGAGCGAAGAGATCCGGCTCGCCGCCGCGCTGCGCGCGCTCGCCGCGCGCACCGCGACGCGCGCGGGGAAACTCGCCGCAGGCCTCGCAGCGCTGCGGCAGCCGGTCGCCCATGACCTCGAACCTGCACTCGCGCGCATGGGACTCGCGGCGCCCCGAGGCTGGCGCGAGCATCTTGCGCGCCGGCTCGTCGCCCTCGCGCTGCGCAGCGGGCGGCCATGACGGGCACGCTACCCGGCCAGTCGCACGCCGGCCCGGCGGCCGGGCGCCGCCTGCGGGCGGGCCTGCTGATGCTCGCGATGGCGGCGGCTGCGATCGCCTGGGCCAATTCGCCGTGGGCGGACATCTATCGGCAACTGATGGAGTTGCCGACGGCGATGCGCGTCGGCCCGCTCGGCATCGAGAAGCCGCTCGTGCTCTTCGTCAACGACGGCCTGATGGCCGTGTTCTTCCTGCTGGTCGGCGTCGAAATCAAGCGCGAGATTGCCCACGGCTCGCTGTCTAACCTGCGGCAGGCACTGTTGCCCGTTCTTGCCGCCGCCGGCGGGATGCTGCTGCCCGCGGTGATCTTCGCGACACTCAACGCCGGCGACGCTGTCGCGATGCGGGGCTGGGCGATTCCGTGCGCGACCGACATCGCATTCTCGCTCGTCGTCCTGCGGCTCGCGGCGCCGCACGCGCCGCCTGCGCTCTACGTGCTCCTCGCGGCCATCGCGGTCATCGACGATCTCGGCGCGATCGTCATCATCGCCCTGTTCTATACCGAGCAGCTGTCGCCGGTGATGCTGCTCGCGGCGCTCGGGCCGCTGATCGCGCTCGCCGTGCTGAACCGGCGTGGCGTCCAGCAGGTCGCGCCCTACATCGTCGCCGGGCTCGTGCTGTGGTTCTGCGTGCTGAAAAGCGGTGTGCACGCGACGCTCGCCGGCGTCGTCACGGCGCTCGCACTGCCGGTTGCGCGCGCACGGCTCGATGCCCCCGCGGATCGCGCGGAGGCGGCCCTCGACCCGTGGGTGTATTTCTGCGTGCTGCCGCTCTTTGCGCTGCTCAATGCCGGCATCGATCTGCGGGGACTCGGACTCGCCGATCTCGCCTCGGCCGTACCGCTCGGCGTCGGGGTCGGCCTCGTCGCCGGCAAGCTCGCGGGCATCGTGCTCGGGACTGCGACGGCCACGACGTTCGCGGGCGCGCGGCTGCCCGCAGGCACGACCTGGCCGCAGATCCTCGCGATTGCCCTCATCGCGGGCATCGGCTTCACGATGAGCATCTTCATCGCCTCGCTCGCGTTCGAAAGTGCGGCGCCCGATCTCTATCAGCGCGCGAAGCTCGGGATCCTCTTCGGATCGCTGATCGCCGCGTGCGCGGGCGCGCTCACTTTGCGAAGAGTTGCCCGGGGTCGCGGAATGCCTTGAACTCGAGGGCATTGCCCGAGGGATCGAGCAGGAACATCGTCGCCTGCTCGCCGACCTGCCCGCGGAAACGTATGCCGGGCTCGATCACGAAGCGCGTGCCCGCCGCGCGCAGGCGCCCGGCGAGCGTCTGCCACGAGGCCCATTCGAGCACGACACCGAAATGCGGCACCGGCACGTCGTGACCGTCGACCGGATTGTGGTGCACGGGCCGCGCGCGCGCCGCCGGATCGAGGTGCGCGACGAGCTGGTGGCCGAAAAAGTCGAAGTCGACCCACGACTCCGCGCAACGCCCCTCCGGGCATCCGAACAACTCGCCGTAGAACGCCCGTGCCGCGGCGAGATCGTGCACCGGGATCGCGAGATGGAACGGCTGCAGCGTCATGGCCGTCACTATAAGCGACCCCGGTGCCGGACACTGTATGCAGACCAGCCGTCACGCCGGCATGCGGGAAAGATCGACACGATGGCGCCGCGCCCGAAGATGCGGCGCTGCACCTGCCCGCCACCCGCGCGAGGCGATGCCGAAGCCGCTGCCCTAGCGGCGGCGCTTCGACGGCTTGCGGGCCGCGCGCGACCTTGTCGCGACGGCCCGCTTCTTCTTCGCGGTCCTGCGCTTGCCCTTCGGTGCCGGCGATGCCCCACGCTTTCGCACCGCGACGCGCTTCCTCTTCGCGACGACACGCTTTTTCTTCGCGGCAGCACGCTTCTTCGCCGCGACGCGCTTCCTCGGGCCCGCCCGTCGGGCTGCGGGCCTCTCGACCCCCCGCAGCTGATCGACGATCGCGGGGTTCTCGAGCGTCGAGACGTCCTGCGTGATCTCCTCGCCGCGCGCGATCGCGCGCAGCAGGCGGCGCATGATCTTGCCGGAGCGTGTCTTCGGCAGGTTGTCGGCGAAGCGGATGTCGTCCGGGCGCGCGATGGCACCGAGCTGCTGCGTGACCCATTCACGCAGCTCGGCGACCAGCGCACCGACATCGCCCGTCGGCCGCGCGCCGCGGCACACGACGAAGGCGAACACCGACTCGCCCTTGATCTCGTGCGGACGCCCGACGACCGCCGCCTCGGCGATGCGCGGATGCGCGACGAGCGCCGATTCGATCTCCATGGTGCCGAGCCGGTGCCCGGCGACGTTCAGCACATCGTCGATGCGGCCCATGATCCAGAAGTAGCCGTCGGCGTCGCGATGGGCGCTGTCGCCCGCGACATAGAAGCGGTCCTGGAACTTCGCCCAGTACGTCGATCGATAGCGCGTCTCGTCGCCCCAGATCGTGCGCAGCATGAACGGCCAGGGCTGGCGGATCACGAGATAGCCGCCGGCGTCGGGCTGCGTAATGGGCCGGCCCTGCTCGTCGACGATGTCCGCGTCGATGCCCGGCAGCGGCTGCGTGCACGAGCCGGGCTTCGTCGGCGTGACGCCCGGCAGCGGGCTGATCATGATCGAACCGGTTTCCGTCTGCCACCAGGTGTCGACGATCGGGCAGCGCTCACGGCCGATCACGCGGTGATACCACATCCACGCCTCGGGGTTGATCGGCTCGCCGACCGTGCCGAGCAGGCGGATCTTCGACAGGTCGTGGCGGGCAGGAATGTCGTCACCCAGCTTCATCAGCGCACGAATCGCGGTCGGTGCGGTGTAGAAAATCGTCACGCCGTGCGTTTGGCAGATCTTCCAGAAGCGCCCGCCATCCGGAATCGTCGGCGCGCCCTCGTACATCACGATGGTCGCGCCGGCCGCGAGCGGCCCATAGGCGTTGTAGCTGTGGCCGGTGACCCAGCCCACGTCGGCGGTGCACCAGAACACGTCGTCTTCGCGCAGGTCGAACACCCACTGCGTCGTGACCTTCGCGCCGAGGAGAAAGCCCGCGCTCGCGTGCTGGATGCCCTTCGGCTTGCCGGTCGACCCCGAGGTATAGAGCAGGAACAGCGGGTGCTCCGCATCGACGGGCACGGGCGCGCACACCGGCGTCTCGCCCTCGATCAGTTCGTGCCACCACAGGTCGCGACCACGCTCCATGTGCACCGGCTGGCCGACCCTGCGGCACACGATCACGTGCTCGATCGAGCGGCAGCCGCCGGCGAGCGCCTTGTCGGTGGCGTCCTTCAATGCAATCACGTGCCCGCCGCGGTGCCCGCCATCGGCCGTGATGACGACCTTCGCGCCGGCATCCTCGATCCGGTCCTTCAGTGCGACGGAAGAGAAGCCGCCGAAAACGACCGAATGGATCGCGCCGATCCGGGCGCAGGCGTGCATCGCGATGATGGATTCGGGGATCAGCGGCATGTAGATCACGACGCGATCGCCGTGCCCGACGCCGAGCTTCTTCAGCGCATTGGCGAGCCGGCAGACTTCGGCGTGCAGCTCGCGATACGACAGCCGCCGCACGTCGCCCGGCTCGCCCTCGAAGATCAACGCAGTCTTGTGACCGCGCGACTCGAGATGCCGGTCGAGACAGTTGGCGGACACGTTGAGCCGGCCGTCCGTGAACCAGCGGTAGTGGGGTGCGCGAGACGCATCGAGCGCCTGCGTGAACGGCCGGTCCCAGACGAGCTCGTTGCGGGCAAGCTCGGCCCAGAACCCCACCGGATCGGCCGCGGCGCGCGAACGCAGCACGGCGAGGTCGTCGGGCTTGATGCGGGCGCGCGCCGCGAAGTCGGCGGGCGGCACGAACAGGCGTTCCTCGGTGAGTACGGAGCGGATATTCTTGTCACTCACGGCGGCACTCCTCGGTCTTTGCGCCATAGCGTAGCAACCCTTGGGGTCCTGCGCGCATCCAAGTCCCGGGGAATGTCCGGCGGGTCGGATCGGGGAGCGAATTCATGCGCATCATCAAGGTACTCGCACTGCTGGCCGTGGCGGCCGGCGCCGCGCCGGTGCGCGCGGATTGTGCATTTTCGGCCATGCGCGAGGGCGCTGCGGACCTCGACGGCGTCGCTCGGGTCGTCGTCACGTCGGGCGCGGGCGACCTGCAGATCGCCGCGAGCCCGGAGGCGAGACGCATCGTCGCCCGGGGCAAGGCCTGCGCGTCCTCGCAGCTGCTGCTCGACACGCTGCGCCTCGAGGTACGGCGGGACGGTGATACGGTCTACATCGAAGCGGGCCCGCGCAACGAGGGCAATGTCGTCACGATCGGCAAGGCGTACGCGCAGCTCGATGTCGGCATTGCGCTGCCGCAGGCCCTGCCGGTCGAGGCGCGCGACTCGAGCGGCGATTTCCGCGCGAGCGGCGTCGGGCGCCTCACGCTCGATGACAGCTCGGGCGACATCGACCTGCGACGCATCGGCTCGGCGGAGATCAAGGACAGCTCGGGGGACATCAAGGTCACGGATGCCGGTGGCGACGTCACGATCACGTTCGACGGCTCCGGCAACATCGACCTCTCGAACATCGGCGGCAACGCCGAGGTGGGCAGCGACGGCTCCGGGGACATCCGCATCGTCGGGGTGAAGGGCAATGTCCTCATCGGCGCGGACGGCTCGGGGGATATCGTAGTCGAGGATGTGGGCGGCGATTTCACGCTCGGCAACGACGGCAGCGGCGATGTCCTGACGAAGAACATCGCCGGCAAGATCAGCGTGCCCTAGCCCGCACGCCGGCCGCCTGCTCGAAACGACGCAGGCGCTCCTCGTCGGCCGGGTGGCTCGCGAACGCAATGCCGAGCGGGGCGCGCAGGCCGCCCGCCGGCGGGCGTCCTCGCGCGGCCTGCAGCCGCTCGAACAGCGTGACCATGACTGCGGGCGAGATGCCGTTGGCACGCAGCAGCCGGATCGATTCGCCGTCCGCGTCGCGCTCGAATTGACGCGAATAGGCCATCTGCCCGAGGGCCGCAGGGACCGTCGCCAGCATCACGCTGTAATCGCCGATCGCGACACCGGCCAGCGTGCCGATGAACGCCGTCTGCACCAACGACTTCATGCCGTGGCGCCCGCGGACGTGGCCCGCCTCGTGTGCGAGCACACCGAGCAACACGTCTTCGCGATCGGCGAGCAGCCGCACCATGTCGTCGGTCACGATGATTGTGCCGCCGGGCAGTGCAAGAGCGTTCGCGCCGAGTTCGCTGTCGTAGAATCGCAGCGCGACCAGCGCCTGATCGCCGGATGGCCGGGTGCGCGCGAACGCCCGGGCAAACGCGACCCGGATCTCCTCCTGCTGCTCGTACTCGATTGCAGTCGGCTCGATGATCCCATGGTCGCGGAGTGCATCGAGCACGACACCGCCGACTGCGGCGTCGACCTCGGGCGGAGTCAGGGCAACGATCGCCCGTGATGCCACCGGCACGCCCCACCGGTAGAGCCCGACGGTGACCACCAGCAGCGCAACACCCGCCGCAACCGCGAGCCGCCAGCTCTGCTGCATGCGCACGACGACCGGATCGCGCAGGCCCTCCGCGCGTGCCCACGCATCCCACGCCGCACCGTCCTGGCAGTGCAGGCTGCCGCCGCCCGCCAGATGTGCCATGCGCACGCCACTGCTGCGGCGCTCCGGCCAGTCCACATCCGCAACGGGTACTGCGAGGTCGAGCCCGTCCCCGACGATGTGCAGCGTGTGACCCGCGATGTGCAGCGAGACACGTCGCGCCCGCGCAGAATGCCCATCGAAGTATTCGGCGTCGAGCATGACGGGCGCCTGCATCAAAAGCCGATATCGAGGCCAAACAGGTCGCCGGCCGCATCACCGGTCGCGTCGTCGTCACGGCGCGGTTCCGCGGAAAGTTCGTCCGCCGGCACATCGAGTTGTATGGCCATCGCCTCGAGGCGCATCCGCGCGAGCGCGGTCGCCGCGAAGGGCCAGTAAAGGCCGAGCGTCACGATCACCAGCACGAGGTTCGTGACCGCAAGCCGGATGTACGGCAGCGCGCGCAGCGCGCTGCCGAACCTGATCCGCGCGCTCGCGGTATTCGACCACAAGAGGTTCTGCAGGCGAGCCACGGCGTATGCGCCGACGATGACCAGCACGACGAGATAGGCGAATGCCAGCAACAGCAGGACGAGCAACCGGTTACGGTAGCCCGCAGGTCCGCCAGCGAGAATGATCGGGCCAGCCATGAGCAGGAGAAGCGTCAGTGCGAACACCAGCGCGATCTTGACGGCCAGCAGATAGAACGGTCCGGGGCCTGCGGTGAGGCGGCCGCACTCCTCACCCAGCGCCAGATGTCCGTGTTGATAGCGTTTGAAGAGCCACAGCACGAGCGGCGCCAGTGCGGGTATGGACAGCATCGACAGCAGCACGCCCAGAGCGAGCCCCGGATGCAGCAGATGCCCAGGGACTTCAGTCCGCTGGCGCACGAGCGCGCCCAGGCTGATGAACAGCACGACCGGCACAACGGCGGGCAGCAACGCCCGATAGGCGCCCCCGATCGTCCCCGCAAAACGCAGGCGCAGGCCGCGCCAGCTCGTATTGGCGAGCCGGAAGCGCAGCGCCACCCACACCAGCGCCGGGTATGCGCCCGCAACTGCGAGCAACGCGACGATGCCGGCCGGCAGAGAAATCTTCCCGGAAAGCGAATACATGGCCAGCAGTGCCCCGGCGAGCAGGTAGCCGCGCAACATCGACTTCGGGTCGCCGTGGAAGTCGAGCGCATGACCACCGACCAGCGTACTTGCGCAGAAATAACGCAGTCGGCGCGCCTTCGCCCACGGGTAGTACAGGCCGAGCGTGACGATCGTGAGCAGCAGGTTCACGATCCAGATCCGGAAGTATTCGCCGCCAGACCCCGTGAATCGGACGTCGAGCGCCTGCACGGCACCGGCCGGCACCCCCAGTTGTACTTCTTCCATGCCCACGCTCCGCGGTGCCTGTGGCACCGCTTTGGCGACTCTAACCGGACAGGGTGCCGCCTGGCGAGCGCGGCAGCGCCGCGATCCGCTCGGCCTGGCGGCGCAGCATCGGCCCGAATCCGAGGCGGTCGAAGAAGGCGTTGAGCGCGGGCATGTCCGGCGTGCCCGGGCGCAGCGCCGCATGATCGAGCTCGAGCGGCATATCGCAGGCGATCGCGGTCAGCTGCCGCGCAAGATACGCCGCCTCGCGATGCCGGCTCAATCTCTCCGGCAGCTTCGCGGCGCCGCGGATCGGCAGCGCGCGCACGCGCTCGAGGTCCGCGTACAGCTCATCGAGCGAGGCGAACTCGCGCATGATCGCGGTGGCGGTCTTCGCGCCGACGCCCGGCACCCCGGGAATGTTGTCGACGCTGTCGCCGGTGAGCGCGAGGTAGTCGGCGAAACGTTCCGGCGCCACACCGAAGCGCTCCTCGATGTCGTGGTAGTGGTAGCGTTCGTTCGCGGCGTAGTCCCAGAACACGTCGCCGTCGCGCACGAGCTGAGCCATGTCCTTGTCGCGCGTGACGACCGTGAAGGGCACACCGCCCGCGCGCGCGCGCGTCGCGAGCGAGCCGATGATGTCGTCCGCTTCGTACTCGCTGCTCGACAGGTGCCGCACACCGGCGAGAGCGCAGAACTCGCGGCAGCGCTCGAACTGCCACAGGAGGTCGGCGGGCGCCGGCTCCCGGTTCGCCTTGTAGGCCGGGTAGAGGCGGTTGCGGAACGACGAGGTCAGGCTCTCGTCGAACGCCACCGCGAGAAACTCGGGCCGCGCACGCTCGATCAGGTCGCCGAGAAAGCGCGCAAACCCGAAGAGCGCGTGCGTCGGGCGACCCTCGCCGTCGGCCATGTCGGGCGGCATCGAGTAGTAGGCGCGAAAGACGTAGACGGAGGCGTCGACGAGATAGAGCACCGGCGAAGCCTATCGCCGGGGGTTCATGGCCGCCAGCGCCGCCACGAGCAGCGGCAACACGGCGAGCAGCTTCAAGGCATCGAGGCCGCCAATCACCTGCAATCGCAGTGCCGACTGGCCGCCGTACGCGAACAGGGTCGGCACGCTGATCAGCACAAAAGGCAGCGCGGTGATGCCAAGTGCAATGGCGATCGCGTGGCGCGGCGCGCAGATGCGAATTGCGCAGGCGAACGGGATCGAGACGACGACGAGCGCCAGGGTGTGGACGTACTGGCTCCAGGTGATGGCGCGCCAGGCGCTGCCCTCCCCGACCGGCCACCACGCCGGAATCGGCAACGCCAGTGCGAGGCCGATGGCCGGCGCCAATGCCAGCTGGTATGCGTATGCCGCCACGCACAAGAGCCCGATCAGGAGCAGGGGGCGGGCGGCGGCAGGGGCGGAGAATTTCATGGCAGTCGGTCGGCGATGCCCCACGCGCCTGTCGGTGCGGGCTATGCCATCCACTTCTGGATGCGCGCATGCAGCGGCGAGCTGCGCGGGAAATGCGCGAGCAGGTACTCCATCTGGTCCGCGAGGACACGGCGGCCCTTCAGGAAGATGTATTCCGCATAGGTCGGCGTGAACGGCACCGCGATCAGTTGCATGCGCGCCTGTTCGGGCGTGCGCGACGCCTTCAGGTTGTTGCACCGGCGGCAGGCCGTGACGACATTCGTCCAGACATCCTTGCCGCCCTGGCTGAACGGCCGGATGTGGTCGCGCGACAGCTCGCGCGCGGCAAAGCGCTGTGCGCAGTACATGCACAGGAACGCGTCGCGGCGAAACAGGGTCTGGTTGTTGAGCGGCGGTACGTAGTCGTGCCGGGTGTTGCCGGGATTGCCGGTGTGGCCGACCGTCGCGACGATCGAATTGACATCGAGCACCGTGCGACGGCCGGTGCGCGCATTGGTGCCGCCGGTGAGCCGGAAGATCGACCGGCCGCAGGTGTAGGCAATCTGCTCCTGGTGGTAGAGGCGCGCCGCTTCCTTGTAGTCGATCCACTCGAGCGGCATGCCCGACACGTCCGTGCGCAGCACGAGCTGGGAGAACGAGCTCCCCGGCGGGCCCGCGATGACGCGTGCAGCGTGCGCGGCGCCGCGATCCGCACTATCGAGATCGATGTCGATCATCAAACTGTTAGATTAGGCAGGTTTATGCGACAATTCAACGCCGCAAGGCGTTAATTTTACGAGACATTTCTCGGAACGTGGTTGCAGAGGCCACGCATTTTGCGCCAGGGAGCCCGACCGATGCCCGTCACGATCGGGGTGCTGCGAGAAAGCGCCCCCCAGGAATCACGTGTCAGCCTCGTCCCCGAGGTGGCCGCGAAGTTCGCCGCGCTCGGCGCCCGCGTCCTCATCGAACGGGGCGCTGGCGCCGCCGCGCATTTTCCCGATGCGCTCTACAAGCAGGTCGACTGGGCGGACAGCGCAGCCGCCGTGCTGGCCGCCGCCGACGTGCTCCTCACCGTCCAGCCGCTTGCGCTCGCGCAGATCGCGGCGGTGAAGGCCGGCGCAGTGGTGGTGGGCTATGCGCAGGCACATGCCAGGCACGCCGAAGTCAGGGCGCTGCGCGACCGGCGCCTCACGCAGTTCGCGATGGAGTTCGTGCCGCGCATCTCGCGCGCGCAATCGATGGACGCGCTGTCCTCGCAGGCGGCGATCGCGGGTTACAAGGCCGTGCTGATCGCGGCCGACAACCTGCAGAAGTTCCTGCCGATGCTGACGACCGCGGCCGGCACGATCCGGCCGGCGCAGGTGCTCGTGATCGGCGCCGGCGTCGCGGGCCTGCAGGCCATCGCCACCGCGCGACGGCTCGGCGCGATCGTCGAGGCCTACGACGTGCGCAGTGCG